>Ga0075125_10000056_pt1 | contig 41017 bp, 68 predicted proteins | sample AntAceMetag02UKN_FD_69810 | JGI IMG/M metagenome (GOLD analysis project Ga0075125, IMG submission 69810) | Saline lake microbial communities from Ace Lake, Antarctica - Antarctic Ace Lake Metagenome 02UKN | ecosystem: Environmental > Aquatic > Non-marine Saline and Alkaline > Saline | place... | reverse complement strand
TGACACACGTAGCCAGGCGGCCGTGCTGAGCGTCCCTGTTACCGGGAGCCCTCCGCTGCGAGTGGGGGCCTTCCTCCTTTTGACACCTGACCGGCCAACGGTCGTGTTCAATCGCCGGTCGGGTGAATTTTTACAGGAAGAAACGCAATGAACGACAAAACGGAATCGCGTTTGGTGCAAAACTTGCGGAGGGAAAATACCGTCTTGAGAAAGCGGGTGGAGGACCTCAAGACGGACGTGGATTTTTGGAGGCAGACCATCAAGGACCTGAACGAAGAACAGAAACGAAAAAATAACCAGTCGCAGGTAAAACGATGACACAATGGTTCCAAGACCTGTGCAACTCAGAAGACTTGACGACCTTCCTGTCCGTGTTCCTGGCCGGGATGCTGTTCGCAATGGTGTTTTGCATCATTATCGTCACGCTGGTACGCTAATCACGAAAGGGTAAGACGATGAATGATTATCCAACCTTCCTACACACACAAGCTAGCTTGGCCGAGTCGGAGGGTTTACCTGTTACGGCTAAGAAGTTTCAAGCCGCTGCCACCGAAATGGAGCAACTGCAAGCCACCAACACCGAGTTACCGAAGCTTGCTGATGGTGTGCTCATTACGCGTGCCCTAATAAATCGCGACGTGTGGGTAGTACGATGCCACAACAACACCGACAACCCCATCCTTCGGATTGTTGTAATAGAGATCAAAATCATGGAACACGATGTAGAGCTGACTGGTCGCGATGAGTACGGGGTCGAGCGTAAAGTTGAGGTAGAATACTGCTACAGCACACTCAAAGCTGCCAAACAGGCAAGGGAAAACGATGAATTAAAGTGATTTTGGTCATGCACGGCGGGTGGAAGCTAGCAACTTCTTTCGGAACGCCGTACTGTCTGGCATCCTGTTGCTGATAGTGATCCAGACTGGACTCAGCATAAAGATGGAGATGCGTATTCAGAAAGTGGAGGAAGGGCTGCAAAAGTCGGTGGAGAGCATGGAAAAGTGGGGTGAGTCCATGAAGTCGGGTCCTCTGTGGAAGTAGGACCAAACAAAATTCTACAGGCCCCCCTAGTATTCGATCCGGGGATGCGGTATAATTGGGGCAGTGACGCCGAGTAGTGCCGGCGTTTTTGGAATAAGGTAGGTGGGTATATGTTACGATTTGATTTTTATAATTCAGAAAATCCGTGCTATCCCATCTGCACGATTCCTTTTAGCCGGCCCCGGCACTAAACTAGGGCCGGCTTTCTTTTTGCTTTGCGGGAGGTTCTATGTCTACCCAGACAACGAAACTGATTCGCCGCGTCGCGTCTCCAGGGAAGTGGTTTCAGATACCGTATGATACACTCAAGATCGCATCCGCCCAAGAGACTATCCTGTTCATGTACCTACTCGGCAAGTCTGAAAAGTTTCACGCCGACGATAACGACGGGTGGTTCTATTGCACGGTGAAGGGGGCCACCCTCGAAATAGGGATGTCCGAAGATACCCAACGACGGGCCATGAACAAACTGAAGAAGCGGGGATGGTTGACGACCTGTCAAAAGGGGCTCCCTGCCAAGCGACACATCCGATTAGACCTTGATAAATGGGTCACCGACAGTACCGGAATCGACTTGAAGACCCCGGAACTAGATCCGGCGAAAACCCCGGAACTGGACCCGGCGAAAACCCCAGATCTTTCCTTATATAAAGGAGATGTATCTAAAAGAGAGAGTAAAGGGGCACCCACGCCTACCAAGCCTAGGAAGTCCAAACGCTACACGACACCCAAGACAAAACTACACAAATCCAAATGGACGGAATGGGACGAGGCTCGTGGCTTGGAATTGAAACAGATAATGGCAGAGCAAGACACCGATCTAGTCGGACACATCTACATGACGGATGAGGTATTCACCGAGAACATCTTCAAGGTACGGACGGAAAGGAATCGCAGTCAGGCTCAGATTGAAGAAGTGCTCGAATGGTATCGGCGGAACTACTCGGATGCCTATACGCCGAAGCTTCACAGGATGTATGAGTTTGCTGCGAAGTTTGGCTCGATAGTCGAGGCCATGGAGCGGCAGCGGGGAGGGGGCAAGTCGCAATCGGAGGAAGATGCTTGGAGGGAGGCGGAGGGGGAATTTGAGCATCACTACTACACGATGTTTCCAGAACACGATCACATGTTGATGGAAAATCAGAACATGGTTTGCGAGAAGTTAGGGCTGCCCCCTCGCTTCCGGTACGACGAATCAAACAACACGTGGTCAGAGATTCCTAAGTGAAAGTAAAACGCTACGACAGCTCTGACCTCAAGCACGTTCTGATCGGCATGATAACGGATCAAACGGTGTGCTCCCGAATCTCCAGCCAGTGGGGTGAAGGAGGATTATTCGAGACTCACTGGGCGAATCTCGTGGCTGGTTGGTGCATGACGCACCTGCAAAAATATGGTACACCCCCAGGCAAAAAGATTCAGACTAAGTTTGAGAACTGGGCTGAACACACACGAGCACCGGAGGCCACGATCGATCTGGTCGCCAAGTTTTTATCCACCCTCTCCGACAAGCACGAGCAGGAGCCCCAGAACAGCGACTACCTGCTTGACGTGGCCGGGAGGTATCTGAACAAGGTTAGGCTGAAGAGGCTTGCAGAAGGCGTCCTGGAGGACCTAGAGCGGGGCCGGGTGGAGGACGCTTACAATTCAATGGCGGGCATGTCGAAAATCGAATTGGGAATCGGGGCTGTCATCAAACCGGGGGAGGATTTTGATGCGTGGCGGCAGGCGTTCGATACAAACCGGCAGCGGGAGTTGATTTCGTATCCAGGTGAATTGGGCAGGTGGGTCAACCCAGTCCTGACCCGTGACAGTCTGGTGGGGTTGATGGCATCGGACAAGACCGGCAAGAGCTTCTGGCTGCGTGACCTGGCGTATCGGGGCCTGCGGGCCAGGCTGCGGGTGGCATACATCGAGGCGGGGGACAACACGCAAGACAAGCTGATGCGGCTGCTGGGCCAGCGAGCTACCGGGCTGCCAAAGGATGCGGGCATGTACGAGATACCGACGGGCTGGAACGCTGATGGGACACCGGTCAGGGAATCTAGGAAGTTGGAGGCTGTGACTGCTAGTGTGGCGTACAAGCGATTCCGAAAGGTTTCGAGAGGGGCTGATCAGATGCGAATATCTTGCCACCCAAACAGCACGATCAACGTGATGGGAATCCTGTCGATGATCCGAGACTGGGAGCGGGAGGACTGGGTGCCCGATGTTATCTGTATCGATTATGCCGATATTCTGGCCCACCCCGAAGGAACAACTGATTCCAACGATCGGATCGACGAGACGTGGAAGCAACTGCGGCGGCTGAGTCAAGAGATGCACTGCCTCGTGGTGACGGCCACCCAGGCCAACGCGGCAGCATACAAAAACGATGAGAACAAGGTGCTGGGTAGGAGCAACTTTAGCGGGAGGAAAACGAAGCTGGCCGAGGTCGATGGAATGCTGGCCCTGAACGTGGCTCCGAAGGACAAGGACAGGGGGGTTACACGGGTCAACTGGGTGGTGCGGAGGGACGGAGCATATTCGGAAACTAGGAGTGTTCACGTGGCGGGTTGTCTGGGAATCGGGCGGCCCGTGATAGTTTCTCGCAGTTGAGGTAGAGTGTTCAGAACAGGTGGGTTATAATAGAGATGTAAGGTGAGTAGCCCCAATGAAAGCTGTTCCCTAAAACTGCAGGAAGGAAGGTGCGGGATGCCCCCGAAGTAGCTCAGAAAGGAATCCGGCTCTGGGTATATATTGGTTGGGTAGTTGAGAATCGATTACCTAGAAATTCCAATCCCTGCCGGAGCCGGGTTCCTGTTTTTTCAACAACCAAACTTTTCAATTTTTCAAGGAGACTCAGAGATGAGCGACAAGTTGCAAGTGACGCGAGATGCTGTGGTGGCCATGTTCCAAGCGTTGGATTTCAAGATGGCCCATAAGTGGAAGTCTGACAGGCTGCTCGGGAAGATCAAGGGCCTTGCCGACATCGTGGATGATTCGGCTGAGTTGCCCGACGCGGAGGATGCCACGCTGATCACGATTCAGGAGGCGATGGAGAACGGAGTGGAGATCGAGATCGTCGATGAGATCGTAGAAGATGCCGGCGATGATCCCGTAGATGAGGTCGAGTGTGTCGAGGAGCCTGGCGATGAGGCAGCCGATGAAGAGTTGGTGGAGCCTGAGGCTGAGGCTAAGGCCGAGAAGCCTGCCGAGCCCGTCGCCGAGAAGCCGTCGAAGAAAAAGAAGCGGGGCCGAAAGGCTAAGGCTGCCAAGGTGGTGGAGGAAGAGAAGCCTGCCGAGGCCGAGGTGGAGGCTCCTGAGAAGCCAGTTGCCGAGAAGTCATCGAAGAAAGCTGCCAAGGCTGCAAAGGATGACAAGGCACGGAAAACGTCCAAGAAAAAGCTTACCGAGAAGGCTGTTTCTGCCATTCCCAAATCGGAATCGGGGCCGGATTTAGGATCGACGCCAGGTGTTCGGAGTGTGAGGAACAGGAGGTTCGTGGCGGGCATCGTTATTCGAGAGAAGGGATTGGAAGCCGGAATTACGGACGAGATGATCAAGCTGGTCGATGAGCAGTACGGTTCGCCGAATCCCAACGTGTCGAAGAAGACGTTGGTCGATGGTTGGCACGTTATCAATGGCTATGTGAACGGCTGAAGTTCGTCCGTTAACATATAACCCTGGCAGCTGTTTTGGAGCTGCTAGGGTCGGGAGATTTGAGATGAATCTTGACAACTTGAAGGAAAAGATGTTGGCATCGGGTCCGATTTCATTAGAGATGCGGGCGGCGGTGGAATCTCTGGGGAAAGACCGCCGGAGGCCGCTCGGTAGGTTCAATCCCTGGGCGTGGTGCGTAGAAACGACTCGGGGATGCAACCTTTCCTGTGCATTCTGTCCGACGCGACTCTATCCCAAAGGGGAACGAGTGTTCTTGTCGGACGAGGCTTGGGGATCGGCTGTTGACATCATAAATGAGTTGATGCCATATAGTCGGTTCCTCATTGCTAATTGGGGCGAGCCGACCCTTCATCCCCGCTTCCTCGAATTGATGCAGATGGCCAGGAAGACGGCACCGAACATGACACTGCTTCTTTACACCAATGGTACTCAGATATTGAACGGGAATCTTACATACCCGGAACTGTTCGCGGCTGGATTGAATGCTGTTTATGTAGATGTATACAGCAATCGGGAAAAACACATTGAACTCGCAAGGAACAGCGGTTGTTTGTGGTGGGAAGAGGGTAAGCGGCCGAAGAATACCAAGAACTTGTTTGAACGAAAACAGGGGGAGGGGGGTTTTATTCAAATCAGCAGGAATCCCGGCGAGTGGCTTTCGTCGAAAAACAATCGTGGAAACGTGATGACATTTCTCAACGATCTCGACTGGGACGCGGCATCAAAGATCGGAATAACTCCCGTGGTGAATCCTCCCCATAGAAGGTGCGATCAGCCTGTGAAGTTTCCGACGTTCGTCTGTGACGGTGATTACGTTTTTTGTGGTCAGGATGTCATGAATCATACGACGGGGAAGCTCGGGAATGTAAAGGACGGGCCGGAAGGTTTCATCAGGTTCTGGCTCGGGCAGTACATGCAGGACACTCGCTCCAAGGTTCATCAGTATTCCGACGGGAGGGCGTCTCACGAGCACTGTCGTCGCTGTGCCTTCGTGGGAGGAAGGGCAGACGTTCCGATCTGGAGGGCCGGGTTCAGTGAATACTGGGATGGAGAACGATTTGTTCCGCTTCCATCCTGGAAGAAGATAGAGGCTCCGAACGGTAAAGTCAAGCGGATTGTCAGGAAGTCCGAGCAAGGATTCGGTTTCATAGAATAATGATAAGGGAGAAACACGAGATGGACAGAACGACCGAAGTAAACAATCCCGAATGGCTGTCTCCGTCAAAGACAAAGCCGCCAAGGCCGTTCGGAAAGCACACCCCCTGGGTGTGGTCGGTGGAACTGGTGAAGGGGTGCAATTTGGCCTGCTGGCATTGTGCCGCCCGTGTATCTTCCAAGGAGGGCCTGCGGTACATGACAGAAGAGACGTGGCGGAGCATGTTTGAGGTGATAAAGGAATGCACTCCGGCCAGGCGGCTTGAATTGGATCACGGAGGAGAACCGTCATTGCATCCCGACCTACTGAAGTTCATTCAGATTGCGAGAGAGATAAGTCCGACGACGCAGATACAGATGTTTACGAACGGAGTTGCCCTGACCAAGGGGGCAGTCACACATAAACAGCTGTTCGATGCTGGGGTTCATGCAGTTTACGTTGATATGTATGCACCCACCGAGCAGCATGTCGCTCTGGCTTCGGCCGCGGGGGTGGAATGGTACTTGTACAACAAGCCGGAGATGGGGAGTCCAGATCATAAAAGGAAGGCGCATGTTTATTACAACGATCCGAACATGAAGCTGATCGTCCTTCAGGATCGGCCGGAGAACCGCATCAGGTGGAGGAAAGTCAGTAGGATGAGCACGTTTCTCAATCATATAGACTGGAATGCCTCGATGAAGCATGGATTGGTTCCAGTTCGGGAACCGTACATCAGGAGGTGTAATACGCCTCAGAAATATGCAGTGGTCAATGTAGACGGAGACTACATATTCTGCTGCACCGATTTGATGTGTGAATCGGCCGGGTTGTTGGGGAATGTCAAGGACGGTCCAGAAGGATTCAAGGAGTATTGGTTCGGTCGGTTGATGCAGAGTGTTCGACGCCGGTTGATCGACAAGGATCGGGCAGGGATTCCATACTGCAGCCGGTGCAACTGTGCGTTCAACAGGTGTGACTTGCTGGGGCTGTGGCCGGACGGTTCATTTGATGAATACTGGGACGGGGAGAGGTGGACCACCACACCTCCCAGAACGAAGGACGATGAAGTGTTTGCTGATGGTTGGGAGAAGACGGCAGAGGTGATGGCATCGTTACCTTCCAAAGAAGAAGAGGATGTGTGTGTGCGAGAATCAAAGAAGTTGGTTATTCGGACCACCGAGACCATGAAAAATAAAAAGAGAAGAGGATTTGGGCTCTTGTCCAAGGGAGACTGCTGATGGCGGGATTTGTAGAAAACGAGTCGTCGGACAGTTTCGCACGTTGGAAGGGGATGCCGTCCTTCAATCAGAAGGATCTGTCTCCGCTCCAGTCGATCTCGGTCCACTTCCGAAACTCGGCAGACAGAGAAGCCTTCGCGAAGTTGATCGACAGGAATCTCACGGACAAGACGCAGTCCGTCTGGTATCCGAGGGAGGAGATCGGGAGGATGTCGGACAAGCGGTTCGTGGCTAAGCAAACCTTGAATCCTCAGTACCCCGTCTATGTTATCTCCAAGGGTCGCTGGGAGACCCGGTTGACTAGCAAGTCGTTGGAAGCTATTGGTGTGCCGTATCACATCGTAGTGGAGCCTCAGGAGCGGAAGCAGTATGCGAAGGTGATCGACCCGAAAAAGATTCTAGTCTTGCCTTTTTCCAATCTTGGACAGGGCTCAATCCCGGCTCGCAACTGGGTTTGGGAGCACTCCGTGGAGCGGGGAGCCAAGCGGCATTGGATACTGGACGACAATATCGGATTACCGCTCAAGCAGGGGATGGTTGGATTCTACCGGCTGTACAACAACATCAAGACGCCCGTTCGGTGCGGAAACATCTTCAGGGCCGCCGAGGACTTCGTCGACAGGTACGAGAACGTTGCCATCTCGGGTTTCAACTACTTCATGTTCGCGAGTCGCAAGTCGCGGATAATTCCCTATTATCTCAATACCCGCATCTACTCTTGCATCTTGATTCAGAACGACATCCCATACAGGTGGAGGGGAAGGTACAACGAAGACACCGACCTGTCGATAAGAGCACTCAAGGACGGTTGGTGCACGGTGCTATTCAACGCGTTCCTTGCATTCAAGCAGCCGACCATGAAGATGAAAGGAGGCAATACAGATAAACTTTATCAAGGAGACGGTCGGCTGAAGATGGCCAAGTCACTTCAGAAGCAGCACCCGGATATAGTGAAGGTCAGCAGGAAGTGGGGGCGTTGGCAGCATCATGTCAACTACAAGCCGTTCAGGAAGAACAGGTTGAAGTTGAGGGAGGATGCAGTGGTGGAGGAAGGGGTCAACGATTATCAGATGTATTTAGAGATAGATGAGAACCTAAAAAAATCATAGGAGAACTAAGAGATGAAAATTGCAGGAGACGTTCTGGCGAAGCGGCTGTTGGAGGTCGCAGCGGGCCTGGGTGATGACAAGACGGTGGAGCAGTCCTCCAAGTTTGCCTTCCAAGACGGGCGGGTCATCACGTTCAACGATGAGGTTACTTGCTCGGCCGAGTCCCCGTTCGGCGAAGAGGTGGAGGGTGTCGTGCCCTCCCGACCCCTGCTCGAACTGCTCGGCAAGCTCAAAGAGGGCAGCAAGATCATTGTGACCAAAAAAGACGACAAGCTGAAACTCCAGATCGGAAAGAAGGAACGGGTCCAGATCACGATGGATGCAGAGATCGTCCTGCCACTCGACTCGATTGAGATTCCAGAGGAAGACGACTGGCGGTCGCTGCCTGACGATTTCATGGAGGCGTTGGGAGTGGTGCTCAAGAGTGCGAGCACCGACGACAACAACTTCCAACTGGCCTGCGTGCATTTCCATCCTGAGTATTTGGAGGCGTGCGACAACTATCAGCTCCTCCGGTGGGGCATGGAGACGGGTGTTGCTGAGTCATACTTGGTGCGTGGCAAGGCGTTGTCCAAGCTCCTACGATCAGGAGCGACGGAGATGGCGGAGACGGCCGCCTGGATTCACTTCCGCAATGAATCATCGACGATCAGCGTGCGGCGTTGGAACGAAGAGTACAGGGCCAAGGATTCGATCCTGGAGTGCAGTGGTGAGAACGTCGTGCTTCCCGATGGCCTGGCTGAGGTAGCCGCCCGTGCAGCGATATTTAGCGGAGACAATCCGGCCGACGCAACGGATATGAAGATCGACTTGAAGAAGGGTTTGATGCGGGTGGTAGGTGAGGGGGCGGACGGTCGATATGAGAAGGTGATCGACTTGAAATACGATGGCAGCCCCCTGTCGTTTTGCATATCCCCTTCGCTGCTGACCGAGATTACGAGGCGGTCGAGCGAGGGGATGATTGACGGATCGAAGATGAAGATTGAAACGAAGCAGTTCGAGTACGTCGTTTGCCTAGTTGTTCCGGATGATGAGGATTGAATGAATGAGCTTTGTCTATTTGCCGGAGCGGGTGGAGGATCACTCGCCAGCAAGCACCTGCTCGGCCACCGAACAGTCTGCTACGTCGAGTGGGAGTCCTACTGCCAAAAAATCCTCCAAGCAAGGATCAAAGACGGGCTGCTCGACGACGCCCCAATCTGGGACGATGTTAGATCGTTCGATGGAGTGCCCTGGAAGGGATGCGTGGATATCGTCACTGCTGGATTCCCGTGCCAGCCTTTCTCGGTTGCAGGAAAAGGAAAAGCTGAGGAAGACGAAAGGAACATGTGGCCAGAAACGATCCGTATCATTCGCGAAGTGGGACCCCGATTCTGCCTGTTGGAAAACGTCCCAGGGCTTCTCAAGTTTGACTATTTCGGCACAATCCTTGGAGACTTGGCAGAGGCAGGGTTTGATGCGAGGTGGAAAGTTATATCGGCTGCCGATTGTGGAGCACCCCACCTGCGGAAGAGGCTCTGGATTGTGGCTATCAACACCTACCAAAGGTATGTCTGTTCGCTCAGAAAGATTCCGGAGAAAGTCGCTAACGCCGGCGGAGTTTGTACAGATGTTCCCGACACCCAACGTAGCCGACGCCAGCGGACACGCCCAAGTAGCATGGGACAAAACGCCGGGGCAGACAGGGGGAACGACATTAGCGGGAGCCGTGATGTTCCCGACGCCACACGGCCTGAGTGCCAATCAAGGGCAGGGGGACGGGGAGTTCGGCAAGGCGATACGGAACTGGCCGACACCAAGGGCTCAAATGTCAAGGGACGGAACAGGATTAGAAGACCGGAACAAATGCAACTTGGAGGAAGTGATTGGTGGGCAACTGAACCCGACGTGGGTCGAGTGGTTGATGGGGTGGCCTCTCGGGTGGACCGACTTAGAGCCATTGGAAATGGACAAGTTTCAGCAGTGGCTGCAAGGGCATGGATTGAGTTGAATCCTTTTGATAACGAGCTATAGGAGAACCTGAAAGATGAAACTCACGTTGTGTATAATCGGTGAGGATTTGGCAGCTATCCGAGGGGTGTTGTCCGAATTGCTGGCTGAGTTTTCTAATGGGCATGTTGACAGCAATTGTGGTGGGGGATCGTTCGATTATAGTTTTGATGATGGCACCGATTTGTATTTTGATGATCCAGAGGCCAAAGTGGTGGACCCAAACTGATGCCTTTCTTCGACGAATCAGAATTCAAGACCGTCCCCACCGTGGCCCGTTGCAACGTCTGCGGTGTCTACCGTGGCTGCAAGACCCCCAAGATGCCGGTGACCGGCGAGGGGAGGAAGGGAGTCTTGATCGTGGCCGAAGCCCCAGGCAGAGAAGAGGATCGGCAGGGCATCCAGTTGATCGGTCAGAGCGGCCAGTTGCTCCGGAAGATACTAGGGAAAATTGGTGTTGATCTGGATCGGGATTGCTGGAAAACGAACAGCGTGGTCTGCTGGCCGGGTGAGGGAAACCCTACGCCGTCAAAGAAGCGGATTCAGCAGTGCCGGCCGAACCTCATAAAGACGATCAAGGAACTGCAACCTAAGACGATCATCCTGTTGGGTGGGTCGGCAGTCTCTTCTCTGATCGGTTACCTGTGGAATGAGAGCCCTGGCAGCATCTCGCTGTGGGCTGGGTGGAGGATACCCGACCGAGAATTCAACACTTGGATCTGTCCCACGTTCCATCCTGCCTATCTGCTGCGAAGCAACGGGGACCCGGCACTGCGGTTGTGGTTTGAGCGGCACCTGAAGGCAGCGTTCAGGAAGAAAGAGCATCCGTGGAAGGTGATTCCGGACTGGCGGAAGGACGTGCGGATTTTGTACGATCCGGGAAAAGTAAAAACGCTGTTGGAGGAATTGTTGGATTATGGTCCGATAGCTTTCGACTATGAAACGACGATGCTCAAGCCCGATGGACCAGAGGCGAAGGTAGTCAGTTGTGCAGTGGCGTGGGAGGCATACGACGGGGTGCGGGCAATCTCCTATCTATGGCGTGGTGAGGCTATCAAGGCCACGCAGGAATTGATCCGATCGGAAGTTCCCAAGATCGCAGCCAACTTGAAATTCGAGGAACGTTGGACCCGCAAAGAGTTTGGACACGGCGTTCGGAATTGGGCATGGGATACGATGCAGGCTGCTCACGTGCTGGACAACCGACCGGGGATCACGGGCCTGAAGTTCCAGGCATACGTGAACATGGGCCAGCCCCCCTACGATGACAAGGTGGGGTCTTATCTCAAGTCGGCAGGGAGTAGCATACCGAACAGGATTCACGAAGTCGATCCGAAAGAGTTGCTGTTGTATGGGGGCCTTGACTCACTTCTCGAATTTCGATTGGCAAAGATTCAGATGCGGAGGATGGGGACCAGCTTTCAAGGGGCTTAGAACGGCCGAGAAGGGGCCATACGGGGCTTTGAATCGGGATTAGGTATAATCAGGGGGTAAGGGCTTGGAAGCGAGTAGAGGGGCATTCACGGGGCTGGAGGTATTGGAGAAGAGAATGAGCAAGGATGAAAAGAGAAAATGGCTGAAAGCACGGGGATGGTCGCGGCATGATCGGGCGTGTGGTCCGAATGCCTCTTGTGAATTGTGGCAACCCCCGTGGAATGGAATTGGATTTGCTCCTGGTTTGGTTTCATTAGATTGGGCTTTTCGTAAGGAGCATCGGAGGGAAGATGTAAAACTGGTAGCCGATCTGGACTTGAAAAAGGAACGGGAGATAGTCCAGTTTGATCTGACTGAGGATGAAGCAAGGGCCATGAGAACCCAAATCTGTTGAAAGGAAGAAGCATGAAACCAATTGAATTCCCGGAACAGAACGCGGTGTTTGCGAAGGATCAGCCTGAATATCTTCCTCTGCCAGCTTATAAGGTCGTGGGAGATAATCGTGGTCTTGTGATAAGCTGTTGGCAGTTGAAGTGGTGGGAGCGAATCAAGTTGCTGTTCACCGGACGGTTGTGGATTCGGCAGCTAACCTTTGATAACCCACTTCAGCCCCAATTGCCTGAAGTGGATCGTCCATTTTTGAATGGCTTGGAGTGGTTCGGTGCCTCGTTCGATGATTGCAGGCAGCGGAACATATTCAATAAGAAGGCGGCAAATAGAGACTTGGAAAAAGAACGGGAAGCACTGGAGAAGTGAAATGGAATCCCAATTGCAAGCTAACCTTGAAGTGATGATGGGCTGTTTGATCGGAGACATGCCTGATAGTTTGGTAGAGCGGTGCGAGCGGGCTGAGCAACTCATCAAACAGGTGAAGCCTTACGGTGGTTTGATGAGTACGCAGGTACTGGCTGTTGTCGTGGTGGGGTGGGAATCGACGGCACTTTCTGGGGAGAAGGATCAAGTATTTCTCACCCGGTCTGAAGCCCTGCGGCGGGAAAAAGAAGAATCAGAGAATTCAAGTGCCCCTGATTGAATACATCCCGAGACGATTCTCGAAAGCGTCGCAGGTGTTGATAGCTCATGCGAATGCAATCATAGAAGAGTACGCCGAGCAGGGTTTCGTGATGACCTTGCGGCAGCTCTACTATCAGTTTGTATCCCGCGACTTGCTTGGCAATACACCGCGAGAATATGATAGATTGGAACGCATAATATCGAATGGGCGGAATGCAGGATTGATCGATTGGGAGGCTATCGAGGATCGGACCCGCAATGTACAAAGCAATAGCCATTGGGACGGTGTCTCTGATATTTTGGATGCAGTGGCTCAGCAATTTCGATATGACTTGTGGGAAAATCAGAGGCATCGCGTCGAGGTGTGGGTTGAGAAAGAGGCACTGTCGGGAGTCTTCGATGCTGTCTGTCGGGAGTTGGATGTTCCGTTGCTGGCCTGCCGTGGCTTTTTGAGTCAGAGTGAAATGTGGGCAGCGGGAAGGCGTTTCAAGCGGTATGCTGCTGAGATGCAATCGCCTGTTGTAATCCATCTCGGTGACCACGATCCGAGTGGCATCGATATGACCAGAGACAATTTTGATCGATTGAAATTGTACTCTGAGCGGTATGTGGAGGTGCATAGGATCGCCTTGAACATGGATCAAGTGCAGTGGTATCAGCCTCCCCCCAACCCTGCCAAAAGCACAGATAGTCGATTCACCGGCTATGTTGAAAAATACGGAGATGAGAGTTGGGAACTAGATGCTTTGTCACCGGCGGTGCTGGTCAAGTTGGTGCGGGATGCCGTAGCGGATTATCGGGATGAGTATTTGTGGGATGCCGCCGTGAAGGATCAGCAAGAGGCCCGTGACGATTTGCAACAACTGGCTGACGAAAGGCGACAGCAATGATTCCAGTGGACAGAGAAGCTTACCAACTCATGCAGGATGGAGCCGTTGCCTTGGCACAAGTCGAAGCCACGGGTGTGCGGATCGACGTACCCTACCTGAAACGCACGATCACCAGGGTCGAAAAGAGGATCGAGCAGCAGGAAGAAAAGCTCAAGCAGGGTGATGTGTTCAAAGTGTGGAAGAAGAAGTTTGGCAGAGAAGCTAATCTAGGTAGTCGGCCACAGTTGGGGCAAGTCCTGTTCAACGAGTTGGGCCACGAAAGTACAGGCAAGACGAAGACGGGGAGATTCTCCACCGCTGCTGCCGATCTGGAGAAGCTGGATGTCCCATTCGTTAAGCAATTGATCGCCGTCGAGAAGTTGAAAAAGCTCCGCAGCACCTACTTGCTAGGTGTTCTGCGTGAGACGGTTGATGGGGTCCTGCACCCGTTCTACAACCTCCACCTGGCACGCACGTACAGGTCGTCTTCAGATTCCCCCAACTTCCAAAACCTCCCGATTCGTGATCCAAAATTGGCCAAGCTGTTGAGGCGGGCGTTCATTCCGAGAAAGGGTAGGGTGTTGGTGGAGGTGGATTACGAGAGGGTGGAGGTGAACGTGGGTGCCTGCTACCATTTTGATCCGACGATGATCGACTACATTAACGATCCGTCTACCGACATGCACCGCGACGTGGCTATGGAGTGCTTCAAGCTGACGCAGGAACAGATGACCAGCAAGGCCAGGAAGCTCACGAAGAATCAATGCACGTTCCCTGAGTTCTATGGTTCATATTATCCCAACGTGGCAAAGGGTTTGTGGGATGGGATAGATTCGTTTGGTGCCACCAGAGAGGATGGGATGGGTTTGAAAGAGCACCTATTGAATCGGGGAATTACTCACTTGGGAGCGTGCAATCCGAAGGTGCCTGCGGTGAGTGGATCGTTCGAGCGGCACATACAAGATTTTGAGCGGCATTTTTGGGATGTTCGATTCCAGGTCTACGCCCAATGGAAGAAAGACTGGTTTGCAGAATACCAGCGGAAGGGTTGGATGAAGAGCCTGACTGGATTCGTTTTCCAAGGGGTAATGAAACGCAACGAAGCGGTCAACTACCCGATCCAGGGCTCGGCGTTTCACTGTCTGCTGTGGAGCTTGATACGGGTGGTCAGGTGGCTGAGAAAATCGAAGATGAAGTCGCGGGTGATCGGCCAGATTCACGACTCGCTGTTGTTGGATGTGGTGAAGGATGAGTTGGATGCCGTGCTGGCAGGGGTGAGGCGGATCACGTTGGATGAATTGCGGAAGGCGTGGCGGTGGATCGTGGTGCCGTTGGGGATCGACATTGAGGGGTCGGATGTGAACTGGTGGGAGAAAAAGGAGTTGTCATAATGGAAGATGAGTTAAAGATTGACTGCGATGATGATGCAATGGACATAATGGAAAATGTGAACGACTGTTTGAAGGAACGGGGTTTGCTTTTCGAGTGGAATGAGACAGAGTACGATGGATATGTGATTTATCTTCTGAGGGAGTTGGGGGCATGAAGAAGCACAAGCGTCACCGTTTGTTCAACAAGGATTGCAGAGTGGTCTTGAATAGGATGAAGGAGGGGGTTATCGACTCTGTGATTTGTGATCCTCCGTATGGGTTATCTGATCCATCTTCGCAACACAAATTCAACAGCGTTTTTCGCAGATTGGTTGATGTCGTATTCCCAAATCTCAATGAGTTCGATCCTGAGCTTGCTAAGTATATCGACCTTGCGGGCATACCGCTCCAATGTTCTAATTTGAGCAGGCGAAAGATTGGTATGATCGTAGAATCTGGTATCAGCATGCCAGAATGTGCCGTTGACTTCGACAGCGACTCGGTGCTTTGGGATGTACATGTCGAGGCAGGCAGAGAATCTTCCTGTGTTAGGTTCTCTGATGTAGTATTGTCTCGTAAATTCAAAACCGAGCCTGGTCATTTCCTCGGAGACTATGTTCTCGATTTTAGAGATTCGGTTGATTTTTCTATTGGCAATGCTATTGGCAGATGCGGCACTCAGTTTGGCCTTGGTAGCTTCAGTGTGCCCATAGTTGTTACGCCTGCGGCGGGTCGCTGCTGCCCTCTTTCCGCTTTCCTTTTGTGCAATCTTCCCGGCTTCAGTGAAAACATAGGGCTTCGTACAAATTCGGGGAGTATGCCCAGCGGTTCGACCAGCGTACATACAAGCAGCACAGCAGTAGAGGGCTTTGTGCTTACTCTTGATGGTACTGGGGCTTCTGGTGAACTCCGATCCGCAATTGGCACAAGAGACTGTGATTTGGTTTCTCAACTTAGCTGCACGAAACTTGTAAGAACACGCACGGGAGCAAGTGGTCTGCCTCCCGAATTTAAGCCTTGTCGAATCAGCGTAATAATTGATACCGCAGACGGGGCAACAGATGCTTACTTTCATGTTTGGCTCCATATTTCAGAATATAAAAAGGCTTGTTCTATTATACCATCCACAGGCTTCATGGGAAAGGATTGGGATTATGGTGTGCCGGGTGTAGAATTCTGGACGCAGATAATGAGGGTCTGTAAGCCAGGAGCAATGCTGCTGGCGTTCGGGGGCACGAGAACCTACCACCGTCTGGCGTGTGCTATTGAGGACGCAGGCTGGGAAATTCGTGATTGCGTGATGTGGATTTACGGCAGCGGCTTCCCAAAATCGCTGGACATTTCCAAGGCAATCGACAAGGCGGCGGGTGTGGAGAGGGAACAAATAAAGCACAAACCTCGGGCTATTACGTCTGGTACAATGTCTGGATCATGTGATTCCCGGCCTTGGATTGATCAAAGTCGAAAGGTTGGTTACCATGAATGTGATGGACCAGATCCTGCCACCGAAGCGGCCCAACTCTGGGACGGCTGGGGGACTTCTCTAAAACCAGCATTTGAGCCGATCATCGTCGCCATGAAGCCACTGGACAAAGAACCGTGGTCTATTGAACTGACCCCAGAACTCTTAGACGAGTGGGAAGCGATTGAAGCCGATCATGTGTAATTGCCATTTCCAAAGTCGAATGACACGGGGCACAAAGGGCTACCAAGTTCTTCAGGATGTTAGCCTCGTCCTGGTCATCGTAGTTGCGGCGTGGATCAATGTGGTGAACGTCGAGACGGCGACCGCTGGGGCTTCTCAAAACACCACAATTACGGTGTGTCATGTTGGCTCGTTTCCATGCCACGTGATAATCACGGCTGCAAAATACTGTGTCGGTTTTTCTCGCTTGTATCCGATAGTGGTGTCGTTGAAAGGAACGCTTGCACATGGAACAGATTAAAGTTGCTTTCGACTTTTCCAAGGGAATACCTATCATTCCGGCAGACGTAAAGCGTCGTGTGCGTGCTGGTAAACGTGTTACGATCATTATAGAGGTCGGTTCGGGTTTTGTCAAGAACGCCTTGGAGCATGGGGTGGCGGGAATCAACGTGGATGGTTGCAGGGTGGGGGTGGAAAGGCGAGTAAATCCTGCGACGAGTAAGCAGGGAACACCATGCTATGGAGATTTCAAGGGTGCCCCGCCGAGAGAATGTACTGGACGCTGGCCCGCGAACGTGATTCACGACGGCAGCGAGGAATTGCTGGTGGGGTTTCCGGGGATGAAGGGGGCCAGCAGCACGGGGCTAAACCACGTCGCTAGTAAGCCATACGACCACGACAATAAAATTTACGGGAAAGGAATTGCGGATAATCATACTCCATTCGATTACGGGGACGGCAAGGGCTCCGCCGCTCGGTTCTTCTATTGTGCCAAGGCCAGCAAGTCGGAACGCAATGCTGGGTTGAAGGGGTTGGAAGAACAATTGGCTGGTGTTAGGGCTTTAAGAGACGGTGGTCGGAAAAGTCAATTGAGAAGTAACAACCACCCAACGGTCAAGCCAGTTGCGTTGATGGAGTACCTTTGTAAACTGACGATGACTCCGACTGGTGGAGTGGTCCTTGATCCGTTCATGGGGAGTGGAACCACCGGGGTGGCCTGCGCCAAAGTGGGAAGGAAGTTCGTGGGGTGCGAGATCGATGAGGGATATTTCGAGATAGCAGAGAAGAGGATTCGTAGTGCTTGCAGGAGGGCTCGATCCAGTTTTGGAATTGTCTAGGTTCTGGTTTGGGGTAAGGTATAATGTAAGTAGAGTTTCCCATTTTCTTTTTCAAGGAGTTTGTGTGATGAAGCGTTTTAATTTGGTGCTGTTGTCGATTGCACTGTTTGCAATCCTCTGTTCCCCGCTGTGTGCCGCTCCTGCGATCGTCCCGGTGACCGGTGATGTAGTTGTGACCACGGACGCAGCCCCGCAAGCTGCTCGACGTATGACCAGAGCCGAACGCAAGGTGGCGAGGGAGGTTATTCGTGACGCTGCGGAAGCTGCTGGTATGCGGAGACTCCAATTCATGCGGGCCGTCGAGAACGGTGATTCTGCTGCCGTCGAAGAATTGAAAGTCAGTTTGGCTTCGCAAGCGGAGAGTGGTGAGATTGACGTAGACCGTTTGCGAGAAATCTTCAACATGATTTTGGAATTCATTACAAAGCTGTTGCAGTTGTTTGCACTGTTCGCTGACAACCAGACAGTAGACTCTGTCGATGCTTGGTGTGTGAACGCCGGGTTCGACATGGCCCTCGAATTGGCGGCGTAGTCACTTGACACCATGAACCAAGGATTGATCCGATGAAGCGTTCTGAAATGATCCGGCTGGGCAGCCACTTGATTGGCTGCCTGGCCCTGGCTGTCTCGCTGTTGGTGGCCCCGGCCTTCGGCGGTGAGCTTTCGATCAACGTGACGAGCTTCCCGCCCGGCCAAGCGTTGAAGCCTGGCACGGCTGTGTTGTTGTCCGTCGAGGGGTTGGAGCCGGGCCAAACTCCCCTCTGGCATCGAGTCGATGTGGCTGGCGATGTCGTGCTCAAGCTGGAAAATTATCATCTGTTTGCTGGGACTGCGGTGGGGCCCCGTACGTTTATCGTCCAGGTGGCGTCGCCCGGTGCCGACCCGTTCGCGATTGCTACATTCGATTATGGGAATGGAGTAGACCCGGACCCTCCCTTGCCCCCGGAGCCAGAGCCTCCGGTGCCGGGGGTAAAGCACCAAGTAGTGATCGTGTTCGAGCGGGAGGAACTCGACAACTTGCCGCGTGCCCAGCAGGTGATAATTGCCAGCTTGACGTTCCGCGAGCGACTGGCCAAGGCAGGACACCGGCTGGTGGCAGTGGTGGATCAGCACAGTCAGGGAGCGGATGGAACCGCTCCGGCGGAGCTTACCGCTTATTTGGCCGCCTGCGAAGGTGATCCACTGCCTCGTATCTGTTTGGCACCACTGGCCGGCGGCAAGGTGCAGGATTTTCCGCTACCGCTGACTGAGGATGCCGTTTTCGAGTTGCTTGACAAGGGAGAGTTGCCATGAACGTTCCGCGAATCGGTGACAACAATTGGGAGCACGTCAGGCGGGAGTGTGGTGTGCTGCCACGATACGTTCGCTACGGCAGTGTAGAGGCACTAGCACAAGGATTGAGACCGGTAGGTGACTACCCGGACAAGCTGGTTCCGAAGGAGCAGTGGAAAGAACGGATCGAGGAATGTAACGCAAAGAAGATGTTTCCGATCCACTATTTCGAGGCAAACAAAGTTCCGGCGAAGAATCAGAACCCCACGAGATATTGTTGGGCATACAGTTTGGCCAGTGTGGTCGAGGCAGTCGAGTTGATGCAAGCTCAGCAATATCAACGGCTCGCCCCTGCCACGTTGGGCTGGCTCGTGAATTGGCGAAACCAGGGCTACTGGCTGACGGATGCTCTAAGAGGTGCTTCGACGCGGGGAATTTCCGAGCATGAGTATTGTGCCGACGGGCAGATTCCCAGGCGACTTAGCGAGGAGGCCAAGGCCAATGCTCTCCACCACCGCCCGTTGGAATGGTTTGACACGATCGGGCCCGCTGGCGGTGACGAGGAAGAGCACGTTGCTCAGTGTGTTTCATTGCTGCTGAGTCCGTCGCCGGGCTACCACGCCTACAATTGGTGGGGTCATGCGTTGATGATGGCTGGACTTGAGTGGGACGATACCCAACGACACAATCTCCGCTGGGTGAATTGGAACAGTCATGGCGATGGGAGGATCGAATTGACCGGCTCGAAAGGTGTGCCGGATGAGTTCTATTCACCACGTAGTGTTGCCTTCACTTCGTAGTGGAGAGATATCATGCTGGAGGATTCGTTGTTCAAGCCTACTGCTGCGGCCTGCAAGCGGATGGTAAAAACCATCGAGGGCAGCCGGCGGTCGCAGACATCGAAGGTTAGATTTGTGGGGCCCTGTTGCCGTTTCAAAGGAGAAAGATCAATGTTTGGATTTGGAAGAAAAGAAGGTCCGTTGAAGAAAGCTGGTCGTGAGGCTGCAGAGGCCGGAGACGCCGTGGAGCATGCAGCCTACGCGGCTCATGGGCTTATAGCAGAACTCACGGGGCTGGTGAAAGACGTTCGGGGAGGTGGTGCTGGTGTATCCATGAGCATCGCCAAGACGGATGACGGTTACGGGGTCATTGCACGGTACGTTCCACCGAAAGAGTAAGGACAATGGAGTTTACGTCTACATCTGTAAAGGTGCCGGATGGTTGCGTTCCATGTATTGTTTGCGGTCGGCATTGTGAAGAGGCAGAAGCGACTGAAGATCGGTATGGACTTGGACGAGTAATTCGTATCGGATCATCTTGTGATAAGTCGTTGGAACTCGACAATGAATTTGTGCGGACCAATTATCGTAAACCGCTTGATGCTGTGGCAGAGTGGAACGAAATGAACGGAGATAGTTCGGTTTGGGGTTAGCTATAATAGAGGCAAGGAGACGAGCGAGTGACCGAAACGAATCGAGGATTGTATCAGAAACACCGGCCGAAGACGCTTAAGGAAGTCTTGGGGCAGCCCGAAGCGGTGAACACGATCAGGAAGCACCTGCAAGCGAAGACGGTTCCCCATGCAATTCTGTTCACTGGTCCCTCGGGCTGCGGGAAAACAACGCTGGCCAGAATCTTGAGACGTGCCCTGGACTGCGGTGATGCTGATTTTGTTGAAGAGAATGCAGCACGTCACCGTGGCATTGATATGGTGAGGAGTATTGGGCAACGGGTCGGCCTTTCACCGTTGGTTGGGACTACGCGAGTTTGGCTCATCGATGAAGTTGCCCAGTTGACCCCAGCGGCTCAGGATTGTTTTCTCAAGCTCTTGGAAGACCCTCCAGGGCATGTCTATTTTATGCTCGCTACGACCGATCCGCAGAAGCTCAAGAATACAATCCTCACACGCTGCGAAGAGATCAGGGTCAAGGCTCTGTCGGTCAAGGCAGTCGAGCAGTTAGTGATGGAAGTTGCTGGGAAAGAGGAAATTGAACTGCATGAAGATGTGATCGACAAGATCGTGGAGATTGCAGAGGGATCGGCTCGCAAGGCTTTGGTGCTGTTGAGTCAGGTGATAGGGGAAGATGATAGGGAGAAGCAACTGAGGATGCTGGAGCGTGGGAGTAGCAAGCAGCAGGCGTTTCAGCTTTGCAAGGTGTTGTTGCAGGGAGGTGGTTGGGGAGGGGCCGCGAAGATTCTGAAGGCCATCGACGATGATCCGGAGAATATCCGATATATGGTGCTCGGCTATATGCGGAAGGTCTTATTAGGTGGGGGCGAGCAGGCTCCACGAGCAGCCGACGTGATCGATCTGTTCCGTGACAATTTCTACGATAGTAAGCACGCGGGACTGGCCCTGACTTGTTGGGAACTGTTGAAATAGGAGACTGAGAACGATGGCGAAGCAAGCACGAGTATCATTTTCGGTCACCCGCACGATCAACCTTGGGAATTATGAATCGGTGAAGGTTCAGGCAGGGCTGGAGGTGCAGTGCGATCGGGATGCCGATGCGATCGCCGAGGCCACGAAAGAAGTCAGGAAGTACGTAGACACCCGTATCAAACAGGAGACATTGAAATGGCAGGTGTAACGAAAGAAGTTGAAGGTCCCCGGCTGGAGATCGATGAATTCCGGCTGGATGAAGAGTGGATCGGGCAACCGAAGCTCTACTTTACCTGGGCGAAAAAGCAGGCTGTTGCAGTCCGTCGTCTCGATCAAGTGAAGTCGGCCCTTGATGTTACGAGAGCTGATCTGGATGCTGACATCCGAAGTTCTCCGGAGAGCTACGACGTGGCGAAGATCACTGAGAAGGTCGTCGAGAACTTGATCCTTGGCAACGATGGGTATCAGGCTGCGGTCGCTGCCGTGGGGAAGGCCAAGTACGAGCTGGAGATTCTGAGGGCTACCACGACGGCACTGGAGCATCGAAAACAAACCCTGGAGAATCTGGTCAAGCTCCACGGACAAAACTACTTCTCCACGCCGCACGCCGATGGAGACAATAGAGAGGTGATGGGCAACGCAGAGAAGCGGGCTGCTAGGAGGGGGAAACCGAGACAATGACATGGTCCGGCTGGCTGATGATGATGGCGATGATGGGCATGGTGATAGCCGGTCCGTGCATGTTGTACTTGTGCGTGAAACTGTCCGCCTACGGGTGGTATCGAGGTAGAGAAGTGTTTTTTCAATCAAGAGCAAGGAGACAAAAATGGCGACAACACGACAGAAGCGACAGAAGCGAGAACGAGTAAGTGGTCGGCAGCGTGCTAAGGAGCACAAGACAAGCTCTGCTGGCATGTCGATCCGATTGCCCGAGGGGGTATCTTTCTTCTCGGTCAAGCAAGCCGGGCCGATGAAGTTTGACATCATTCCATACTCTGTACCAAGTGGTGCAGGCAATCCGTGGAAGGAAGATGGCAAGGTCCACTTTGAGCGAACTTTTTGGGCCCACCGTGGGATCGGGCCGAACAACGATTCCTATGTCTGCCCGGCCAAGACAGCCAACAAGCCGTGCCCGATCTGCGAGGCCCGTGCCGTGCTGGCTGCTGATCCAGACAGCGATAAAAACACGGTCAAGGCTCTGCTGCCGAAAGAGCGGCAGTTGTGGAACATCTATGACCACGCGGAGCCCGAGAAGGGTGTCCAGGTGTGGGACGTGAGCTTCCATCTGTTTGGCAAGCAACTCGATGCTCGGATCAACAACGCGGATGAAGATGACGACTACGAATTCTTTTCTGATCTGGAAGATGGTTCCACGTTGCGGGTCGGATTCGCAGAGGACTTTTTCAACAAGACGAAGTTCTTCACCACTGAGTCGATTGATTTCAAGTCCCGAAAAGAGCCGCTGTCTTCTGATATTGCTGAGGCGGCAAACGTGCTCGACGAGCTGCTCACCATCGAGCCCTACGAGAAGCTGAAGGCAATCTTCCACCAGATTGACGTGCCCGACGACGAAGACGAGGACGAGGATGATGATGAGCCTGCTGCTTCCCCGAAAAAGAAAGCTCCGAAAAAGGCTAAGCCGAAGGCCAAGGCCCAAACTGCCGATGACCTCGGGATCGAGAAGGGCGAGAGTGTGAGCCATGAGGACTTCGGAACCTGTGACGTTGTCAAGATCAGCCCGGATGGAACCTCCTTGACTATCATGGACGAAGAAGGTGAGGTGCATCGGGCGGTTGCCCCGGATGAGGTGGAGCTAATCCCTTTTGAGGATGAGGATGAGCCGGAACCGGAACCGGAACCGAAGAAGAAAACGACCAAGGCCAAGCCGAAGGCCAAGGCGAAGAAGAAGCCTGAACCTGAACCTGAACCTGAACCTGATGATGACGATGACTTGTTTGACGATGACGAGGATTGGGGTGGCGATGACGATGATGATTAAAGCAGCAGCGATGTGACGGCATCGAGGGGGGTTCCCCGTCGAGGAGCGGTTGGAGTAACAGCCAGCCACAGGATCGCCAGTTGGAATCAGGGGTCCCGCCCCCAACCGGTCCGCCCCCGCCTGTTGCTTGTTTTGGAAGCAAACCGCATGAAGGGTGTTAAGAAGTGAGATAGTGCGGGGTACGGTCGATCGGTGGCTCACTAAATGGCATCCGAACCGATCGACAGCATGGTCCTGTGGCTGGATGTGTACAGTCTGGCCGTGGTGGTTTCGCAGTGAACGTATGCTGCGGGCGAAGGTTCGAGTCCTTCCAGGACCTTTTGAAAAGGAAGCATACCACGCCCCGGAATGCGGCTGCCGGGTATCCAAAAGGGTCGCGAATTGGTCCCGTGGCGGAAATGAGCCGAACGGCTCAGGTAGACGCAGGAAATGTCCAACCGTCCGGCGTGATAGACCCAGACAGCGGCTTAGGGAGGCTCCCAAGGCTGACCGCCAGAAGGTCGTTTGAAGTTGCCGGTGCAGGTTCGAGTCCTGCCGGGACCACTGAAAGGAAGTACAGGAATGACTAAAGACTCCGACGCTGCTAGGAAAGCCCTGCTAAAACCGCTCGTGGTCCAGCAAGAGATCCTCCGGTCTGATTATCTCAGCACGGGCTCCACGCTTCTCAACATGGCCTGCACCGGGAAGCCCTACGGTGGCTTTCTCAAGGGGCATTATTTTTTCATCGTCGGTGATTCGGCTAGTGGTAAGACGTTCCTGTCGCTTACATGCTTCGCTGAGGCGGCAATCAATCGACACTTCGACAACTATCGACTCATCTTCGACAACGTGGAGGGCGGGGCGTTGATGAGTTTGCGGAAGTTCTTTGGTAAGGGCGTCGCCGATCGGCTGGAGCCCCCTGCTGTGGACGATGAAGGCAAGCCGGTCTATTCTGCGACGATAGAGGATTTCTACTTCCACGTGGATGACGCTCAAAAGATTGGCAAGCCGTTCGTCTACGTGCTCGATTCGATGGACGCTCTAAGCAGCCTGTACGAAAAAAAGAAGTTCGACGAAAAGAAGAAGGCCTCCAGAGGTGGCCCGGTGGCTAAAGGAGACTACGGTGACGGCAAGGCCAAGAGCAACAGCACGATGCTGCGGAAGGTTTTGTCGGGGATACACAAGACGGGCTCCATCTTGATCTTGATAAGCCAGACGCGGGACAACGTGGGCGGGGGACCGTTTGAGCCCTCCAAAGTCCGCAGCGGTGGCCGTGCCTTGAAGTTCTATTGTGGGTTGGAGTTGTGGTCGTCTGTGCGTGGTGTGATAAAGAAAACGGTCAAGGGGAAGCCACGGAAGATCGGGGTGAAGGTCAAAGTCCAGGTGCAGAAAAACAGGATTCAGGGCAAGGACCGGACGATTGAACTGCCCATCCACTACAGTATGGGGATTGACGATTTGGGAAGCTGCGTTGATTTTCTGGTGGAGGAAGATCACTGGCCGGCCACCAACGGGATGATCGTGGCAGATGACCTAGACTTGAAAGGCAAACGGGAGACGCTGATCCGCAAGATCGAAGCGGGTGGGTTGGAGCGTGACCTGCGGGAGCTGGTCACTGACGTGTGGAATGAAATCGAGAAGGCGTGCGAAGTAATCCGCAAACCGCGTTATTCCTGATAGAGGATTGAATGATGTTGGTGTTGACTCGCAAAAAGGATGAACGGATCGTTATTAATGACAACATTGTCGTGGTGGTGGTCGAGATACGAGGTGACAAGGTGCGTTTGGGAATCGAGGCCCCCAAGGAAGTCCCGATCCATCGGCAGGAGGTTTACGAGGCAATCAAACGTGGCGAAAGCCCGAAGCACCCGCAGAGTGGAGGATAGTAGCGAAGCCCCCTAGAATCGCCGAGAAGGGGCCATACGCGGCTTTGATTTGGGATTAGGGATAACCAAGGGACAGAGGGCTGGAGGCGAGTAGAGGGGCTGTTACCGGGATTTGAGAAGAAGATGGAAAAATGAATAGAATTCCTTTGTGTCCGCACAAGAGACCTAGCATTGTTCAGAATTGTGGGGAGCCGTCTGGAGTGCGGGTGAGGGAGCATCCGGGCCATGCCAAGTGGCGGAAGAAGTATAAAGACGTTGATGGTTGGTGTAAGGCATATCGATGCAATCGTGGATTTGGTTTGTCCATGGTCATTGGTCGGTTGTTGTCTTTTCCCAGACTTCCCAACGGGCAATACAAGATGCCGTTTTATTTTTCTCATTATTGTGTTTGGGGATTGTGTTTTTCTTGGACGTTCAGTGAAGCTCGGTTGCCTGTAGGAAGTACGGTTTATGAAACGTATCAAGCATGGCTTGATACACGAGAAAAGGATGTTTGATTGATGAACAACGTCCTCCTTGTCGATGTCAACTACATCTGCTCCAGGGCATATTTTGCGACTGGCTTCCTGGAGTTTGAGGGCAAGGGGACCGGCATGGCCCTTGGAGCTATTCAGACCGTGGAGACGTGTCGGGAACTCTTCGGTAGCACCGTGATTGTCCTGGCCTTCGATCGGGGCAAAGGGCTGCGTAGGGCAATCTATCCGCAGTACAAGGCGAATCGCAGAGAGGGCCTGTCTGAAGAAGAGAAGGCAATCAAACAGGAGTACATCCGGCAGCTTAGGAAGATGCCGAGGCTGTTCAAGCGAATGGGCTATCGAAACATTTTCAGCCAAAAAGGATATGAGGCAGACGACGTGATCGCTGGGGTGGTGCAGGGGATGGAGGAGAACGACAGGGCGGTGATCGTGTCGGCCGATCAAGACCTGTGGCAGTTGCTACGGAGTAATGCGATTTGCTACGATCCACGGGTGAAGAAGCGGACCACCCGGCAATTATTTGTGGAAGAGTGGGGTGTGCTTCCCGAGATGTGGCCACACGTCAAGGCGTTTGCAGGGGACACGTCGGACAACATCGAGGGGATTCGAGGGATCGGATTGAAGACAGCCGCGAAATACTACGCGGGGACGTTAAAACCTGGGGCGGCAATGGACAAGATCGAGGCGGGGCTGAGCATTCACAATCGAAACTTGCAGTTGATTCGGCTGCCACTCGACGGGCTGGAGACGTTTGATTTGCGAATGGATCGGTTGACTGCCGAGCGGCGGGCGTTTGTGATGCGGAAGTTGGGTGCTTCGGAAAGAAGGTGGAAGCGGTAGTGGGGTATAATTGGGGTAGGAAGGATCGTTGTGATGAAAAAGATTTGTTCTATGGTTGGTTGTGATAAAATTAGTATTGCAAGGGGGCTTTGCGTAAAGCATTACCGGCGTTGGCAGGTACATGGTGATCCGATGATTGTGTTAAAGGGGAAGCCATATTCTAACTACCTTGATTGTCCGAATGGATGCGGGTGTAAGACGGCCAAAGTTGGGGAGCCTTGCTCTAGATGTAGGGCTCCAATGTTTGCTACTTGTAAAGATTGTGGGGGTGTTTGTGCTCACGGGCATTCGAGGTGCTGGGATTGTTGGAACAAGTTGCGGCGGTCCCGAATTGGCGTATGCAAAGTATGTGGTGATCCAATAAAGGCAAAGGGATTTTGTGGGAAGCATTATATACGTTGGCTTGCTCATGGTAATCCAACGGTGGTTTCAAAGCTTGCGGTGTGTGCAGTTGGGGAGGAGCGTTTGTGGGATCAAAGTTGGATGGTAAAAATGCCGGGGCATCATTTAGCGGATAGGGGATGGGTATCTAAGGCATGTTTGGTGTTTGAGAAAACACATGGGAAACTTCAGGAAGGGGATCGGATAGGGTTTTTGGATAGAGACACCACAAATTGTAGCTCTGATAATTTGTATCTGATACCGAGGGCAAAACGAGTAGTACAATGTTCCAATTGTGGGATATTTTTTCACAGGCAGTTAGCTCAAATACGTAAATACAATTATTGCCCGGATTGTACTGGTGGAAAAATTGGTGGGCAAGGGGGGTTAAAAAAGACTCGTGTCATATTACCTTGTGGTAATTGTGGCAAATTTGTAAAAAAGTACATGTGTCAAACGAACGGAAAATATGGTATTTTCTGTTCTTCAGATTGTTGGTACTCTTTTTTTAGGAGACTCAAAATGAGTAAGAATTGGAAGACGTTGGTTGCTGAGTTGGATTTGCTCACAGAGGCGAACGGGATCAATGCGTGGAAGACGGCTGAGATTCTCAGGACGCTCTGGGAGACGGCTGCTTTCTGTAAAGGTTTGGGAGGTAAGGAACAGGCTGAGGTGAAGCTCCAAGAGTACGCCGGCCGGTTTGCTCTGGGCCTGAATGATATGCTTATGATGATTAAGTATTTCCCGAACAAAAAGGATTGGGAATCGGGCCGGCTTGATGTCCTCAGGGATGATACTGCGAAGATTCTTTCGGCAAGGAATGCTGATAAGAAGAAAGGAAATGGCAAGCCCCGCTTCGGTTCTATCTCGCGACGGGAGTACGAAGCCCTCAAGGAAGAGTTGGCCAAGGCTAAGGCCAAGATTCGCGTCCTCCAGAAGGAGCTGCGTGAACTAAAGCAGGGAAACGAGCCGTGCAAGTCAGGAAGAAAAGCGGCCTGAGTTGGGACTAGGGGTAGTATTTTTTTCATTCATTCCAAAACAAGGAACCAAAGCGATGATTACAAGACGAAAGCTGTTGGGTGCGTTGGCTGGTGTCCCCCTGTTCGGTGGCCTGTTGTCGGGAGTGGTGAAGGGGGAGAAGCCGTTTTTCGAGAACGGCATCTTCCCGAAGATGATGGTTAATGGGAGGATATTGGGGAAAGCAAAGGGGGAGTATCCGAGGACAAGCGGTTCATACACCGTTGAACTCTTGGAGGATTATGGGGAGGGTGTGGTCCTTGAGAGGCATTCGGATTCTGAGGATCGTGGTTGTATTATGGATATAATTAGGATAGACACGGCTGAATTTATCGAGGCCGTGAAGAGCAAGGGGGTGCATGGTGGAGCTTACCTTTGCGTAGTTTGTAAAGGTGTGAAAAATAGACTATGAAAATCCTGGCAATCGACCCCGCCACAATCACTGGATGGGCGTACAGCAACGGCACCTGCGGCATCTGGGATCTCCGCATCAAGAACGATGAGTCCTCTGGAATGCGGCTTATCAGGTTTGAGGGCAAGCTGAACTCGATACAGAGTGCAGTGGGGGTGGACCTGATTGTCTTCGAGTCGATCACGGCGGGAGCGGGGCCAAAGGCAAACTTTACCGCGATCAAGTTGCAGACAAAGCTCCAGGCAATCATAGAGCGTTGGTGCGAGAAGAACGGAATCGAGCACGTCGGCTATAATTTGATGTCCGTGAAAAAACATGCCATCCCGCAGAAGGGTGTGAAACGAGACAAGGCTGCGATGGTCGGAGCGGCAAAGAAGCGGTGGCCGGACAAGGACATCGAGGACGATAACGTTGCAGATGCGTTGTGGATTCTGGACCTGGCGACGGAGGAATACGGGGGAGTTGAAGGGGTTTCGTTGGACGATTCGGATCAACGTTTTGAGAGAGGGTGTGAATAATGTTTGAATCTTGTAAACACGAATGGGAAGTGCTCGGTGAGATGGTTCTGCCGTCGCCGTTTGAGCAGATGGCGGCTGCTGATTATGTCGTCGAGGACATGATGAAGCTGCATAATGTACACTTCCGAAAGAAGGCCTTGATTCTCGTGGCCTGTAAAAAGTGTGGGAAGAAAGCCGAGCATATTTTGGTGAATCCGTGCGAGGTGGAATTGGAGAAAGGATTGTGATGCAATGCAAATGCGGAAAAACCATGGTTGATGTGACTTCTGATTGGATGAAGAAGGAAGGGAAGACGGCACATCGATGTCCTGAGTGCAAAAGAATCCGGGAGAATTGGCCGGCTGCTGGAAATCGCTTTCTGGAATGGTACGCAGTGCCAACGCAACAAAATAGGGACCCGGAATGATTTACACAGATCCGTATGATGTGGTGCCGTTGGATTGGCGGAGCAAGGAACACTCGTACACTGTGACGGGATTCTGCAATCTTGTCGGTACACGGTTTGGGCAGCTCATGGTGTACATAAAGTATGAGAACGGCGGCCACACCACGCTGAAGTATCGTGTCGTGATCGAGCATTTTTTGGAGGAAATGTGGTACAAGGTGCAATCGTTGGGGGTAGTTATCACAGAGGAAATGGGAACCTCGGACGAGGAGGGGAGGGATGCTGCGAGGGCCTATTTTAAGGGCGGGATTCTTGCTGCGGTGCGTTTGATGGAATTGAAATGGCATCTGGTGAAAACTGAATACGAGCGAGAAGGTCGTCGATTGCAGAATACAATCAACACATGGACGGAGAGAAAGAGAGAATAATGCCACTAGAGCAATTGCAAATCCGAAATTTCCAGTGCCATAAGAATCGGAAGATCGACTTCGATCCGCTGGTCACTGTGTTGACGGGCCCCTCGGACAGCGGCAAGTCCGCCATCATCCGGGCCCTGCGATGGGCCTGCACTAACAGCCCTGGTGGTGATGCTTTCGTGAGGGACGGAGCCAAGCGGTGTGGTGTCCGCCTGAAGATTGATGGCAGGGTGATCGGCAGAACCAAGGGAACATCTGAAAACGAGTACACTCTGGACGGCAAAAAGTACAAGTCATTCGGCACCAACGTCCCGGAGCCGATCGCCAATCTCCTCAATCTTTCCCCCGTCACTTGGCAGGGACAACACGACTCCCCGTTCTGGTTGGCGGAGACGGCTGGGCAGGTCGGGCGGGAACTTAACACCATCGTCAATCTGGAGGCTATGGACGATGCTCTAGCGGCCGTCAATCGAATGGTGTCTAAGGACAAGGCCAGGAGCGAAGTGGCCGCAGAACGGCTTGTGGGGGCCCAGGAACGGTTGCAGGGATTGTCTTGGGTGGAAGAGGCTAAGGAGGATATGGGTGAGCTGGAAACATTCCACTCACTCCATGGGGGAATCGAGGCAAGCTACGGCAGGTTGTACTCGTTGTTTGCAGATGCTTTCGGGGAGCGGGCACGGGCAGATGCATTGAGAAACGTGGAAGGGGCTGCCAGGGAGGTTGTGTTGAAGGGAGAGGTGGTGGAGTCGTTTGGTGTCAGCGTAGATCGGTTGTCGGCTATAATCGAGGGGGTGGGGGAGTTGAGCGACATTGAGGCTCCAGACCTGACGGAGTTGGAGGAAGCGAAGGAATCGTGGGAGGAAGCCACTGAGCATTTCGAGTCGTTGCAGGAGTTGGTGACAGTCGTAGAGGCTCAGATGGCAGCAGTCGATCAATTGAGTGTGATGGTCGATCGGCAAAAAGAGGAGTTGGAAGAGTCGTTAGAGGGGCGTTGTCCACTGTGCGGGGCCGAGACAGGAGACCTGTTATGAAAATCGTCGAAAAGAAGTTCAAGCGAAATGGTACATGGTGGGAAAAAGTGGGTAGCCTCTTCCACACAGATGAGTTGTCCCAGGCATTCGATATTCCTGAGGGCGTCAGAAAGATTTGGTTATCACTGCACGATCAGCCTGGGGTGAATCGGGTCGTTGGGAAGGCTGAGCTTGTTAGCCAGTTTGAGAATACGTACCCGCGATTTGTTTCGCATGAATTTCCCCATGAGATCGAGTGGACCGACGAGACAATGGACAAAATCTTGGAGCCACTCATCGGCAAGACACTCCACCTGCAATGCGAGTACGAGATATGAGCAACGTAGTAGCGATTCTGTGCTCAGATTTACACCTGTCGGAGAAGCCTCCGTTAGCAAGATCGTCGGAGCCTGATTGGTTTGCAGCTATGGCCAGGGTTTTGGGTGAGTTGAGGGGACTGCAAGAGCAGCATGACTGCCCGATACTCTTCGCAGGGGACTTATTTGACAAGTGGCGGGCTCCTCCAAGTATCATAAACTTTGCGATTAAGCACCTGCCGAAGATGTACACGATTCCGGGGCAGCATGACCTCCCGCATCATAGGTTGGAGGACATCGAGCGGTCGGCGTACTGGACGCTTGTGGAGGCGGGGACGATAGAGCATGTTGAGAAACCACGGTTTATGAATCAACATCTGTGCATTTACCCGTTTCCTTGGGGGGAAGAAATTGAACCAGCAAGCCGCACTACGCTGTCGAAGACCCTCCACGTCGCACTTGTTCATCAGTACGTCGGTATGCCTGCTAATATGTACCCAGGGGCTCCACCGGAATCAAACGTGAACAGCCCCATTTTGCAAGAGAAGCTTGAGGGCTACGACGTGGCTGTGTTCGGAGACAACCATAAAGGGTTTACGTCGCATACGGGGGATTGTAATGTCTATAATTGTGGGACTCCTATGCGGCGGAAGGCTGATGAGATCAACTACAGGTCGGGCGTGGGATTGCTTCAAGATGATGGAACAATAATCACCCACTATCTTGACACGAGCAAGGACGTGATCGAGGCGGTGGAGAAGCCTGCCGATGATGAGCTTGACATATCGGAGTTCGTCGAAGAGCTGCATGGGCTGGGCGGGGACTTCCTGGAGTTTGAGGATGCCATAGAGCGGTACGTGGAAAAGAACGGAGTCAAGCAGTGTGTCAGAGAAGTCATTCAACGAGTGATGGAGGAAAAGTGATGTGTACAGCTCCGAAGGGTTTTAGCTATGACAAGGATGCCCCTAATTACTGGCAGAGGGCTGTCAACCGGTTTTGGGAGGAAACGGGATTGGATACTGATGTGGCAGACCTAGTGGACATCCTGGAGTTTTTCGATGAATATCGTGAGGGAGGAAGGGTAATGGAGCAGTATAAGGAAGCGTTTCGGTTACTTTACGAAGCATACAAGCGGGAAGAGTCAGGTGATTTTGTGGGTGAGTTTCTCGACGAGTTTTCTGCTCCAGTCGATGGAAAATTCCCGGATTTTGAGACGTGGTGGGTTTCGATAGATAATGAGTGATGGAGGAGAAGTGATGTGTACAGTTCAAGATTGGATAAGGGCTGAGAGGGAAGCAAAAAGGGAACTAGCCTTAGAGACGGACAAGGAATATGTGTTGTTTTTCTATGTGGGGGCTACAAATGCGAAGATGTACCTCCATGAGATTCGGGGGGCCGTCTATTTGTCGTGGGTCAGTGAAAAGGATCGGGAGCATGCACTGCTGTTCCCAACGCACGAGAGGGCCGTCGAGTTCGCCAAGATGTTGAAGCAGATGGCTAGTGAAACTTTGAGGGGTGAGGAGAAGTGACTGGAATTATGATAAGGGATGTGTTGGAGATTTACACGGTGATTACACTCGTCGTATTCTTGTATTTTATATGGCGGGATTGAGGCGACGGGGGTGCTTATGGAAAAGCGGGAGCCGTGGGGTGATGACACAGAATACATCAACGGAGTGTTCATGCCGTCGGAAGAGAAGGTGCTGGAGCGTGCTGCCGACCTGCGGTGGTTGTTGGAGCAGGGCTTTGAGCTTGTTCTGATAACCTCGGTGATGGATTTTGACATGCCGGCGATCAGCGTGGTTCGTCGGATGGTAGAGAAGTACGGGACTTTGCTGACTGAGAAAAAACTTGATCTATACTTGATAAAGGAACCGTATTATGGAATTGGACAAATACCAGAGGATGAAGAAGCAGGCAGAGGGCCTGCGGGTGAAGGCTGAGAGAGCAGCGGGTAAGGTCGAGCAGTTGATGGCCCAACTGAAGGAGCAGTTCGGCTGCAATACGATTGAAGAGGCCCAAGAAAAGTTGAAGGAGTTGGAGAAGAAAAAGGACAGGTCGAAGCAGGCGTTCGACAGGGCGTACAAATTGTTCGAGGCCGAGTGGGGCGAGAAGCTGGAGGCGTTGGTGTGATGACTTTCGATGATGTGAAAAAACGGCATGTAGATCCCTCTGCGTCCGATTCTGATACTCGTTGGATGAAACAAAATAGGTTGTCAAAGCCGGCTAATACTGCCCGTCGTTGTTGTAATGATTGTTCTTTTCTGTGGGTAGCAGTATCATGGTGGTGCATGAATAAGGATGCGGTTAGAGATCGGCAGACGGCTATTCCAGGAATTAGTAATTGTCCGTATTGGGAGGCGGCTAAATTGGGCACATTTGCGGCTGTTGCTATAAAGATGAGGAAGATTTTTTCTATATTCAAGGGGAGAAAGAAACGGTGAAACACTTCCAACAACGAATGTCTGAAGTGGCCCTGATTCACAGGACGGCCCTCCAGACTGAGAAGGAATTAAAAACAGAGGTTGCAGAGTCCGCGGAGAGGCTGGAGAACAGCCTGGCGGCTCGTAGAGTGTTCCAGGTGGTGGCTCAGGCGATACAGCAGACGGTTCATGGCAAGATCGCGGACGTGGTCAGTCGGTGCCTTTCGTCGGTCTTCGATGAGCCGTATGAATTCAGGATCAACTTTGTTCAGAAACGGGGCAGGACGGAGGCGGTGCTAGTGTTCGTTCGCGGTGGGATGGAGGTCGATCCGATGATGGCCAGCGGTGGAGGGGTGGTTGATGTGGCATCGTTTGCTTTGCGGCTGGCCTGCTTGATGCTGACCAGACCTGTTTCGAGGAAGGTGATTGTCCTTGATGAGCCGTTCAAATTTGTGTCGGCGGAGTATAGGGGGAGAATTAGGCGGATGCTGTTGGAACTGTCCGAGCAGATGGGCATTCAATTTGTCGTCGTGACTCATATTCGGGAGCTTGAGTGTGGTAAGATTGTCAGGGTGGAGGTATAGGAAGGATGAACAGAGAGAAAAGTCGGCAGGTGCAAGCGGATATTTGTCGAGCGGTTGAATCGTTGCTGGATGCTGTAACTCCCCAATGGCCTGAAGTGATTGTGGAGTGGGGTAGGCAGATTCGGGATGAAGAGCGTCGAACGAAAGAACGGTGTCCGCAATTTGTAGAAACGATTTTCCCAGATCAACCCTCTTTTGAGCGGTGCTTGATTTGGTGTGCTGATTTGTCTGGATTGTCTAAACGCAAAGCAGCGTTGATTTTGCGGGTGGTTTTGACGGGCCAGAAATCGGGGCTGCCACTTCATAGCATTGTGCAGATTCTCGGTGTTGACGAAACAGGCAATCGAATCGTGCATGCAGCTACGCATTGCTGCGGGGATTTTTGGGAAAGGAAAAACGATGCGTGAAATGATGCAACAGCGGATGCTGGCTTCCATGCCTGATCGAAAGACGATCTGCGAATTCCTTGATTGGGTGGAAAAAAGAAATGGTGGCAAGTTGTCCATCCTACTATCGTCCGGCACCAATCAGGATTTTGACGTGGGTGCTGACCTTGATGAGTTCTATGATATTAGTCGCACCCGGTTGGCAGAAGAGGATGCTCGCTACGGTAAGGGGGACCGGTGATGGGTGAACGACCGAGAAGGGGTCATTTGAGCCCTCGAATCCGGATGGGGTATAATCAGGGGGCAATCGTTGGAGGTAACTAGAGGGGCGTTTACGGGGCTTAGAATAGGAGATGGTTTGATGTCAGAAATAGAGAAATTGGTCGAGCAATTGTGTGAGGCGATTCGTCGAGAGCAGGTGGGTGTTTTGGAGCGGAAGTTGCGGGTGTTTATGAGTAGTCATTTTAGGCATATATTTTGGAACGTGGGGATTACGTTGAAGGAAGAGATGCCGATCGAGGATGTTGTGGAAGCATACTTAGAGGCTATGTACCGTGCTGGGCGTGACTCGAAGAAGGCTGAGATGGCTGAGAAAGAAGTTGGGCACTTGTCCAAGGTGGGGGAGGGGGATGAGATAGGAATATGATACTCCGGGATCAGTTGTGTCGAATTCCCAATGATGATTCATGGGAAAAGCTCGCGACAGAAGCGGTGGCGGGTTTTGTATGGTTGGCAGAAGAAGACAGTCGTTGTGAAGGGGAAGTGGACACGCTGCTGGATCGTCTAAAATCTTTGAAGGGGGTTGCAGAAAGTAGTGTAGGTGAAAACCTGGATGAATTCCCAGTGAGGGGAGCCCCTAAAATCTCAAAATCCCCCCTGTGAGGAGTGAGTTTCTATGATACTGCAACCGGAGGGAAGGGCTGAGTGCCCGTCGTGTCATGTGAGTTTCCACTCGGCCGAACTGCTCGCTGTACATCTAACGAGCAGCGTCTCCTGCCGGGACGATCTGACGACCCAAAATCGCATTCAGTTGCTCAGTGAATATGGTAGCAGCAAGCGGTTGATTCTGACTGACAGCATCTATCTGGTGACGGAGAAGGGGAGAGGCCCTGCCCCTGACATCGTAATGATGAGGGCAGTCTCCGTGTTGGGTGAACTGCTCGACGTGGGTGTGTGGAAGACTGCCAAGGCAGCCAAGTTGTCGTTCAGAGAGAGAGCGAAGTAGCAGAACCCCCCAAGCTAGGGGTATGTAAGCAAAGCTAATAGTAGATCGGTGGTATAATAAGGAAAATGAAAATAAGCGATGAACGAATACGAATGATCCGACGCACGACACCTCATCAAGAGCATCAGTATCGGCAGGTGGCTTTCCTGATCGAGAAGGCCTGCACAAATACTCAGATTGCGAAGAAGCTGAAGGTCGATCTGGTCAAGACACACCAACTCGTCAATGCGGTGATCGAAAGGTGGGCAGACAGGATAGGGGAAGAGAATGAGATGCTTGCCGTGAGGGAGGCACAGTTGATGGCGATAGCCCGCCGGTGCCTGATTGACTTCGACAAGAGACTGCAGGAGGTGACGATCACTTACGTGCAATGCAAGGAGTGCCTGGGCAGGGGTTACAAGGAAGGATATGAGGGGGATTGCAGTAAATGTGGGTATGACTTTAGCAAGGGGGAATGCGACGGGAAGTGTGAATGTCAAGTGTGCGAGGGGAAGGGGGAGGTCAAGGTCGAGAGGAAGGTCAAGACGACCAAGGCTGATCTGCAACTGTTGGTGATTGCACAGAGGTCTATAATTGAGTCGGCTAAGCTGCGGGGGCTCTATATCCAACGCAAGGACACGAGGACCGATCAGATGGAGAGGATGGGTGGGGACCTTCACCAGCACGTCCACATTGAGGGGAGGCCGTTTGAGCACACGCCAAGCGATGAGTTGGAGGCAGCTCGCAAGATGCTGGATCAGCTGATGCAGAGGGAGCAGGTTATAATTGAGGGAGGGGTAGAGGAGGAAAGCGATGGCTGAACTCTTGGATTACGACGACGATCCCGCGGCTACAGCAGCCGAACAGTGGGTACGCCGGACGAAAGTTGGCAGAAGTACTCGGCGACTGGCCACGAATGCTCCAGCAAAAATCGTCGAACGAATGCTGTTGCGAGCGTGTCGGGCTGGGTGGCTGTTGCGAGACAAGGAGGTGCAAAGTGAAACGAACGAGATCAAGCGGCTGCAAGCGGAATTAGACGCAACGGGATCGATCCTGCTGGATGTGCAACAAGAGGTAATCGCATATCGTTTCGTAGCAATTGACTCGTTTGGCGAGGATGCCCCGTATCCTAAAAATCACGCTGAGTATATTAGGATGTTAGATGCCGCTGAGGCGAAGGAGAAAAGCGATGGCTAAGTGCTTACGGTGCGGTGCTGGTAACGAATGGATTCAGGGGCGGGTGCCTGCCGAATCTAGCGAGCAAGCCGAGCAGATCGAGCAGTTGGAATCGGACCTTGAGGGTGGACAATTATCGATGGCTAAGTTACCTGACTGGATACAAGACTGCAAATATCGAGGGGTGAAACTATACGCACGGGGTCTTGAGAATGGCAAACCGTTCGATGCTGAAGAGGCGGTTTTGTGGCGTACCCACGGAATGGACTTGATTGAGAAAATATCTCAGCAAGCCGAGCAGATCAGGCAGCTGGAACGGTGGGCTGCCTTCCTTCGCTGCTGTGCGTTATCGGGTGAAGTGCCGATGTATGACACTCGCGACGAGTTTGAAGCCGCTGAGGCGGTGACGCCCGGAAAGGATGGTGAATCGTGAGTGATCCACTCAAACCGTTCGCGGACATCGTGAACATGGTGGCGGCAAAGGACTGGAAGATCAAGCGGCTGCGGGCAGCACTAGCACAATTGGCACTCGGGGACCATCCTGCGTTGCCTCGGTCGTTTGCGGCTGAAATGTTGGGACATCCAACGACGAGTGAATGTTGGAAGATGATTAAAGCCGCCGAGGCAGTGACGCTGCCCGGAAAGGAAGGTGGTGATGAGTGTTGACCAAAAAATGACACCAGCAGAAATGGGCTTCGTGACATGGACTTGTGCCTGGAACAGGGCTCTTTCCGCAGATGAGATAAGCGATTTATACGAGAACGCAGCTCGCACTGGTTTGATGCGTGTTAGTTATTGGCAACCGGGATGCGTCTCCTTTACAGGAGATACGTTTCCTGATGTTAGCAAATACCAGAACCATGGTATCCTGATTTATCCGCCAGGAAAGGATGGTGAGTGATGGCTACGAAAACGTGTGGCAGGAGAATTACCGAAAAGGATTGGACAGGACACTGGACGCGATTGTGTAGACGGCCAGCAACACACGAACAATCGGACGGCCTGCCCCTTTGTGAGCGTCACTACAACAAGTTGCAGAAAAAGATCAAGCGGGCGGTAACGCTGCCCGGAAAGGATGGTGAATCGTGAGTAATCCACACGACGAGATCAAGCGGCTGCGATTATTCCGCAAGTACCTCGAGGAGTTGCTTGCGTGTTATCGCACCGGCAAGCAGCCGACCGATAAGTGCCTGGATGGTCTGGCCAAGCTCCGGGCTGCGGAGGCGGCACAGCAGCGGGCGGTGATGCTGCCCGGAAAGGAAGATGAGAAGTGAATGACCCAATCTATGCCAGTCCAAAAGAGGACCTCGTCATTGCGGAGGCGATAGGATACACAGCTTGCTTGTCGTTTGATGGTAACTGTATCTGCCATGATGTGGAGGGAACATTCCGCCCCACTACTGATATAAACGATGCTAGGGATGCGGCGGAAGCGGTGGGGCTGTTTTCGATTGACGGCCACTGTGCTGTACTCAGCAAGACAGAAACACCCGACGGAGAGAAGTGGTCCCTTTGGTATCTGGACGGTGATTGTGGCGGCGAGACGGTCTACGCTGACACGATGGAGTTAGTGATCTGCGAGGCTATTAAGGCCATCAACCACGAGAAACCGCCGTCCGACTTAGAAATCAGGGCAACGTGTCGGAAGTTAGGGATGAAGTCAGGGCCAATGGTGTAGTGCATAGAAGGGGTCATTTGAGCCGTTGAATCAGAGTGGGGTATAATCTAGGGGTGAAGGTTGGAAGCGAGTAGAGGGGCTGTTACGGGGGCTTAGAATGGGAGATGGTAAGATGAAGAAAGCGGAAGTCGAAAGACAGCTTGAATTGTTGTGGAACGGACAGGATGCGTTGGAGAGGAGGATGAAGGTGTTGGAGAAGCGAACGTTGCAGGCGGAAGACCAGTTGGCGAATACAGATACTCAGGAAACTCCACCGGAGGATGTGATCCAGCTTGGTGAAGCACTTCATAGAAGCCGCAATCAAAAGATCGTCAAGAGCAGGATCGAAGAAGACCTTGACCTGAAAAAGATGATCATCCGTAAGCACAATTTGGACCTTATAAAGTTGTTGCTCGTGCGTTTCAGACATCTGTTCAACGGACCGATCCAGATACCAGACAATACTCCGATCGATGAAGTGGTGGGGGTGTTCATCGGCAGAGCTTACGCGGAGGGCAGAAAGAATGAGAATGAGAGTATCGCAAGTGAATTGGCAGCATACCTGGTCGAGGACTGGGGACACCTGCCGGACTGCGATGTCGTCAAAACGACTTCGACTACGACGATCAGCAATTTGGTGAAGCACTTCATGGAAGCCGCAATCAAAGAGGGCAGGGCAGAAAAGAAAACGCTGACGAAGGCAGGTGTCTGTGAAGAGTTGCAGATGTTGTTTATGTCTCGTTTGGAAAGGGGTGGGTACTCAACCAACGGACCAATCATGCGGATATTCAATAAAGCAATGAAGAGTGTTTGTGGTGAAGAAACGAAAGGTGAAGAGGGCAAGGACGAAACACCATTAAAAAAGGAGGCCTATGAGGAGCTGCTAACGGAATTCATGGGAGAATTACATGGACGAGAAATCGATAGTCGTATATTGAGAGCCCTTGACCGGGCGATGGAGAATATCCGCAAGGGGAAAACAGAAGGCGAAGAGGGCAAGGACGAAATGCCGATGCATTGCTGACACCAGAGCAAGTCAAGCTGCGGGAACAGATAGACGCCGAGCTAAAGGTTCGTGCGAAGGATGACTTTCTGCAATTTCTCAGGGTGGTTAAGATACCATCCGCCACCGGTCCCCAGTATCTTAGGGACTGCATAGCCGACTTTCAGCAGGAGACGTTCGAGGCCCTTGCTCCCACCCTCCATGCGGTCCGAGAAGGGACCATGCCGCCCATCCGTCGATTCTGGATAGAGCGAACCAAGAAGGCATCTAAGGACGGTGACCTGGCCCTCTGTCTGCTGTGGCTTATGGCTTACTCGATCCGGCCCGTGTTGGTTCAGGTTTGTGCCGCCAATCAGAAGCAAGCAGGGATTATCAAGCGGAGAGTTGATGATCTGCTATTTCAGAATCCTTGGTTGAACGATCGGGTCAAGGTGGTTCAGAACAAGATCAGGAGCACAACCGTCGGGGAGGTGGTGATTGAAGCAACGGACAACGCGGGAAGTTCTCAAGGGGACACTCCTGATCTGCTGATCCTGAATGAGTTGGTTCACGTTGCCAAGTGGTCGGTGATGGAGACCCATGCAAACAACGCCGACGGGGTTCCCCAAGGTGTTGAAATCATATCGACCAACGCGGGATTCAAGGGGACACCTGCTCATAAGTGGCGGTTGGATGCGGAGAATGATCCGGATCGATGGAAGATGTTCGTCTTGACTGGGAAGGCCCCGTGGGCAGATCAGGCAAATATAGATGCAGCTAAGAGACGGAACAAGGGTAGTGAGTACGCTCGGTTGTGGAAGGGGCAATGGGTCAGTGGAAAGGGTGATGCTGTGACTGAGGGTGCTATTGCAAGGTGCTTCGACAATGACTTGAGGCAGATCGTGGAGCCGGAGCCTGGCTGGCGTTACGTGGGAGGGCTTGATCTGGGCGTAACCCACGATCACAGTGGGTTGGTGATCTTGGGAGCCAACGAGAAGCTGGGGAAGATCAAGTTGGCTCAGATGCAAAATTGGGCGGCTGATACGGAGACGGTGGAGGGTAAGCTGGAGGTGGATTTGCAAGAGGTGGAGGATCAAGTCCGTCTGATGTCCAATGTATTCGGTGTAGAGTGGATGGGCTATGATCCGAGTCAGGCAAAGCTGCTCGCTCAGCGATTGGGGAAGCGGGGAGTCCCGGTGCGTGAAATGACGTTCACGGCTAGTAATCGGACGATGATGGCAGACTCGTTTGTGCAAGCCCTTGAGAATGGGGTGTTGGAATGCTATGACGATGCGGAGGGGACACTGCGAAGGGACTTTGGCAAATTTGACATCGTTGAAAAAGCTGCGGGGATGGGGTTGGTCGCCACGTCGGATGAGTTTGGACACGCTGATGTGGGGACAGCGTTGGTGATCTGCTTGCCGAAGGCGATCGAGATTTTGGGAGGGATCGGATGCATTCTCGGACCGGATGATGAGATTGCATGGGAGGATGATGGGAGGGAGTTGACGGAGCAAGAGGTTGAGGACATGCCGGAGGCGTTGAAGGCCATTTACAACATGGAAGAGCCAGTACACGAGAAGAGGCGGAGGAAGCGGAGCCGTCGATAACCTATAGGAATTTCCTCCCCCAGTTAGTATAATAGGTGGTTGGAGACAGCCCCTTTGACTGAAGCATCTCTTTTTG
>Ga0075125_10000055_pt1 | contig 41372 bp, 72 predicted proteins | sample AntAceMetag02UKN_FD_69810 | JGI IMG/M metagenome (GOLD analysis project Ga0075125, IMG submission 69810) | Saline lake microbial communities from Ace Lake, Antarctica - Antarctic Ace Lake Metagenome 02UKN | ecosystem: Environmental > Aquatic > Non-marine Saline and Alkaline > Saline | place... | reverse complement strand
AGCGACCCATTGTATGTTGGAAGACCAGGTATGATTGGTCAGCGTGGAGCCAACTTTATATTACAGAGTTGTGACCTATTGATATGTTTAGGTACACGACTAGACTTAGCACAAATAGCCTTTAATTATAATGGATTTGCGCCAAATGCAAAGAAGATAGTAGTTGATATAGACATATCCGAACTTAACAAGATTACAACAAATATTACACCCATACAGGGAAGTGTAGGAATATTTCTACGTCAATTACAAAATGATTTAAAATCGGTTACCAAGGGTGTATGGACTCTAAGAGCTAAGTGTCCATCGTGGATAAAATGGCGTGTACATTGTAAAGCGTTGCATGAAAAGTATCAGTCTAGACTTGTTGAGGAAGCTGCAATTCAAGGTTCTAAAGATGCACTGTCGTTGTATCGCTTTCTAAAAACATTGAATCCATATCTCAAAGATAAGATAGTAGTCCTTGGTAGTTCTGGAACGATTGCCGAAGTATTTTTCCAAGTCGTTGAAATATTACCAGGAATGCGTATTATCAATACACCGGGGTTGGGGTCAATGGGGTTCGCTATTGCTGCTGCTATTGGTGCCCATTATGCCACCGGAAGAGAAATCATATGTATTGATGGTGATGGTAGCTTTGCTATGAACATACAGGAATTAGCAGTAGTCGATGGTTTACAGTTGCCAATTCAATTTTATGTAATTAACAATGGTGGGTATGTATCTATTCGTAATACTCAGGACAATTTATGTGAAAAGCGTCACCTAGGTTCTGAGATTGGTGGTGGATTATATTTACCCAATCTATGTAGTATGGCTTCAAATTATGACAATATAGAATATTCATGTATATATAATTACTACTATTTTAAACCACCGAATAATAGTTTACCCGCATTGTGTGAAGTAGGGGTTGACACTCGACACCAGACTGTTTGTCGTACCAAAACTCGCCGGATGAGCGATGGTGCCCTCCAAGCTAGTAGTCTGGAGAATCTATGGCCATTCTTGAGTAAAGATGAAATAAAACAAGCTATGACATTTTAAGAAAGGTCATATATGTTATACAAAAAAATACCACTTACTGATGCAGAGAAGAAATCCCAAGAGAGATTGAAGCTTAGTAAGCCATTAGTATGGGAAAAATGTCAGAAGTTCGATGAGAAGTTAGATAGGGGCGAAAGTATCGCTATCATTCAGCTACAATTTAGTTATATTTGTAATTTTAGATGTCGGCACTGTTCTATTACAGATTTTCAAAACAAAAGTCAAAAAGATAAGCCAAAGCTAACTATAGCTGATGTTAAAAAATTGGCAGATGAAGCCCATGAATATGGATTGGCGCATATTGATATTACAGGTGGTGAACCTGTATTATTCTATGACCTTGATGACCTCATTAAGGCTATAGGACCAGAGAGGTTCTATTTACAAGTAGATACTAACGGTTGGTATATGGATTGCGCAAATGCCCAACATTTGGCAGATATGGGCATAGATAAGATTCAGCTTAGTCTGGACAGTTTAGATGCCGATGAGCATGATGATTTTAGACGTAAGCCTGGTTCATATAAGAGATGTATGAAAGCAATTAAGGCTGTTGAAAAAGCCGGTATGAAAATGCAGTTAGCAACTGTGGTCACACCTACTAGGTTACGCTCTGAAGAATTTCTTGATTTCTTAGAGTTTGCCAGAGATAGGCAGATAGCTGTGTCTGCTGTATGGCCCAAACCTGTTGGGGCATGGGCTGGGCATTATGAGAGTTTGATATGTGATGAAGATATTCAGTATTTCAACAAACTAAGAGAGTCATACAATGCTTATGACCATCTGACTGAGGGATATGGTAGACAGATGGGCTGTATCGCTGTAAAGAGAATGATATCTGTAACAGCATTTGGTGATGTAATGCCATGTATTTGGATGTATTTTTCCCTGGGTAATGTTCTAAATGAACCCCTGAGTACTATTTTAGATAGAGGAATGGAATATTTTGGCGGATATACCATGTCGTGTCCAATATCTAGTAATTTGGCCTTCATTAAGAACTGTGTCGAAAAAACATATGGGCAAAATATACCAGTACCCATTACAGAGATTACTACTCCAGAAGAACTAAAAGGAATGTTATATGATACCAAAGATTAAGACACACTACATTGCTGATGAAAACCCAGAAAATCATTGGTGTTTTTTACCAGTTGATAATGAGGTTGTGTTAGACCTCGGTTGTGGTAAACATTTAGTCGAAGATAATTGGTTAACTACACCAGAGTATTTTTGGGAAAAGGGAGCTATAAGTGTTACAGGTGTTGACCCACACGAAGAAGATATTAAGTGGTATCAACAAGAAGCCGAGGGTAATTTTATAGTAGATTACATAGATTCTCCACAAAAAGTATCATATTATGTTGATTCATTTAATGTTACTTCAATGAAGATGGATATCGAATGGAAAGAAGAACACTTTGTAAATTGTACAAGTGATTTTCCGACACTGAAATATGTAGCTATTGAAACACATAGTCGAGACCTATTTCATGACGTACTATTTAAGTTGTTAGACCTGGGCTTTCAGCCGACTCACCTGTGTCATTTCTATCCAAGGGTGGCTAAAATTTGTAATGTTATTTTTGCATCAAGAGGACTATAATGAAAACCTTAACGGAAATAGCTAATCACTATGAGTTAGATAAGGGCACCTTAGAGAATCCATCGTGGGCTAAGGCTAATCCTGATAATATTGTTTGTGGATATACACCTATATATGAAAAATATATGGACCCAGTGCGCAATCACATAATAAGCTTATTAGAAATAGGTATTTGGGACCATCGTTTTCCTGGAAATTCTCTGAGGATGTGGGATGAGTACTTTACTAGTCCACATAGAAATATTTTAGGTGTAGATAATTTTTGGGAAGGGGTTGGACCTAATACCAGAGGTGATAATATACGCGAAGCACAAAAGGTCTTACAAAGTTATACAGTTGAAGTTGATTATGTGGATATGTCTAATCGTAGAAATTGGACAGACTATTTTTGTACAGAAATGAGCTTTGGTTTTGGTAGCTCTCACCGAGGTTTAGATTTTGTGATTGATGATGGTAGTCACTGGCCAAGTCATATTATGATTGCTTTTGCTTCAGTATTCCCACATGTGAGAAGCGGTGGATGGTACTTTATTGAGGATGTACAAATTGAAGGTAGAGCAGGTAAGAATGCATATGACAATGTTCAAATTGGTGCGGCTTTTCTGGCAACCAGTCTTTTGTCATGGAACCCAAAGGATTTTCCAAGACTCTATATTACTAGAAAAGAGCATAGTTATCTTATTAATCATATGAGTCAAGTTCGCCTACATAGATGTAATGAAAACTATTTAATAGCGATACAAAAAACATGAAGGTAGGATTCCTAACCTATATCAATGAGAGGTATGTAGAAAATCTGTTATTAGATTGGTTGCCATCTGCTCGTAGATATCACCCAGATGCAGATTTTATCGCCTTAAATTATGGGTTATCTAAGAGGAGTATAGAAACTCTTCAGAGTCAAAATGTTCTAGTTTACCACACTCAAAAAGTCTTAAATAGCAAATTGTATTGGCAAGACATTATTGATGTAGTTACAAACTGGGATGTTGATGTAATAATGAAGTGCGACTCTGGAGACCTTTTCTTTCAAGATAATGTATTTGATGATATGCCACTAAAAGACCAAGTGGGCATAGTTGAAGAAGACCACCCAGCAGACCAAGGATGGAGTTTGGACAAAGTGGTAAGACTACCACAACCATTACGAATGCAGGTCTTAAAAGGATTAGCTGGATGTTTGATGTGTAACGGTGGTGCCACATATGGGTACAAACAACAATTTCTACAATTCGCACAAAAAATTCAAAATACGCTTGACAACTTGCCGATTTATGATTATATTGGCTTGGACCAAGTGCTTGTGAATTATTTTGGGCGTATTGAGCCATATGTCACGATATTGCCCACTACATACAACTGGGTGGCGCAATGTCAACCTTATGTTGTTGGTGATGATGGTATAGTGAGAAGCGCTAAGGATAATCATGTAATCAAGGTGGTACATAACGCCGGTGGTAGAGAAATACCTAGAATTTTTGATGGACGAGATATAAGGAAACCCCACTAATGACTATTGCTATAACAATGACGGTCAATAATAGACCAAAGTATTTGCGTCAGGTTTTAGATGCCTTAATGGCAAATCTAATTCCACTAGGTGAAGATTATGTCTTATTACCATCGGTAGAACCGCCTACGGCTCAGTCCCTTGAGCATATCAGCGATGAAATTCGAAACATACTAAATAATGTAGAATTTTCTACTTGTTTTCCTTACTATCATACTGTTCAACAGGGATGTAATCGAAATACACACCATGCTATGAAAAGAGGATTTGATTATGCAGACAAAATTATTCATTTAGAAGATGACTTATTACCCGCACAAGATTTTTTGATATATAACACCTTAATGTTAAAACGGTTTAAAGACTCAAATATTGTAGCAATTGGTTCATGGAACAGCGAAGTAAGTTACTGTGACGAGATGATATCTCGTAGAAATATGTTTTGTTCATGGGGTGTCGCCACATGGAAGAATCGCTGGCCTACACTTGAACATATGTTTAAAAAGACGGGTTGCTCTAATGAGGGAATAGCATGGGACACTGTATTAGATAATGAATTTCGTAGAAATAACTATTATAGCATTATTCCTAGTATGTGTAGAGTTCGTAATATTGGTAAAGAAGGTGGTACATGGATGAGCGCAGCACAGTGGGATAAAATGGGATATCATCCTTGGATGGGGGATGATGAATTGTGTACTCATTATGAGTTGGAAGACTGATGCAAATAACATATTTGATTACAGCATGTATAAGAAGCACAGGAGTTACTACGTTTAATCTACTATCTTAGATTTTTCACTGAGACACAAGATGAGATTATAGTTATCGTAGATGAGTCAAACACTAACAAAGATATGTTGAAGGTTTTGCAGACTTCCGGCGTAACACATTATCTACATCCTTTTAATGGCTTCATAGAACAGTGGGAGTTTGCCAAGACCAAGTGTAGCGGAGACTACATTTTTGGCTTGTGTCCAGATGAACTTCCTTCGCCACATCTATTGTTAACACTCCGAGACTTTCTTAAAGATGGAAAAACAGACGCTATACAAATTCCCAAAATTAACCTGTATGTTGATGCTACCAAAGAAAAAGTATCCACTATGTACACAGGAAATCGCCCACAATCTTTTCTTCTACAAGAACATATTAATGCTGATGGTTGGCACTGCTGGCCTGATTATCAAATGAGAGTAAGTAGGAATGTAGATAAAATCAAACGTATTGATGGTACACATGGGTCACTAGGTGGATGTGAAATAATAAAATGGATGCCAGAAAATCCAATGTATGCTATATTACACATTAAAACTGTTGCGCATCAAGAACGTATTTTAAAGACATATGATAAATTATTAGCAGAGGGTAAGCAATGACCGTCGTTCTTATTACTGGTGGTAGTGGGTTCATTGGGTCGTGTTTGAAACGTCAATTACGGGCTGATTATAATCCTAATCCTATATTTCGAAATCAACAATATGAGATTTTAACCCCACCTCGTATTTTAGTTGATTGGACAAATAGCGAAGAGGTTAAAAGCTATTTTGCTCAGAATCAAGACATAGATGTTGTCATTCATTGTGCGTCAATAGGGGGAAGAAGACTCAATACAGATGGTGTTAACGTACTTGTAGATAATGTGCGCATGTTTGAGAATATAGTAGCATATAAACCTTCATATACAGTTATAATCAACATGAGTTCGGGTGCTGCTTATGATAGAGAACGACATTTAATAGAAGTCAGTGAATCTAAAATATTAACATATCTACCAAAAGATATGTATGGCTTAGCTAAGAATTTAATAGCTAAAAGGTGTTATGGTTTAGAAAGATGCTATAACCTGATATTGTTTAATTGTTTTGGGCCAACTGAAGCAGAAGGTAGATTTGTTACTGGTGCTATTAACGCTATTAAATCAAACGAACCATTTACCATAACACCCAGACTAATGGACTTTTTCTATATTAATGATTTGGTAACAATAGTAAAGTTTTATATTGAAGAAATCTTCAATGGTAGTAGATTATTACCAAATAGTCTTAATTGTGTGTATAATGGCGCCTGTGCAACCTTTGGAATTTTACATATGTTACAAGCTATGATGAAGATTGAGGCAAGGATAAATGTTATGCCACATGATAAGCCTTATTGTGGTTCTAGTAAATTATTACAGGGCTTAAATATTCCTCATTTGAATTTAGATACTGGGTTAAAAGACGGTCTTAGAGACTGTATTAAGTAGGAGAAGGTAACAATGGTAGAATTTTATGGACTAGAAGGTCAAGATGAATTTGCATTCCAGTTATTGAAACACATACGTAATGGTTTTTATATAGATTGTTGTTGTCAACATTGGAAAGAAGCTAGTAATACGCTAGTTTTTGAAGAACAGCTTGGTTGGACCGGCTTAGGTTTTGACTTTGCTACCGAATATCACTTTTGTGGGCCGTTTAATTGGGAGGGCAATCGTAAAGGTGAATTTATTCAAATGGATGTTAACACCCCAGAGTTTACAGAGGTGTTATTACAAAAGGTTAATGGTTTATTAGTTGATTATGTATCCTTCGACGTTGACCACACGGGCGTAAACTATGGATGGGATGTACTTCCCCGATTAATAAATGGTGGGATTCGCTTTAAAGTGATGACACTAGAGCATGAGTTTTATACCCAAGGAGAGAGAGTTAGAGAGCCAACCCGTCAGCTATTACATCAACTGGGTTATAAGATGTTGTTTTCAGATGTTTCCCATATTGGTGGTGAAATGTCCGAAGACTGGTGGATACATCCTAAGTATTTTCCCAGTCGTGTTTTTAATTACGGTGGAGACGGACTATATTGGAAAGAATGTGTCAAACGAATTAAGGGGTATGAATAATGAAAGGCATAGGAGATTGGTTGTTGTTTCTGATACTTTTTGCAGTGGTTATTAGTACTATTATATCATGTGGTATAAAAGGAGTCGACTCAGATAGTCAGCGAATACGACTACAAGCATTAGAACAACAATCACATGCTTTAGAAATAGACATGTGGGCTTTAAGCATAAACACCATATATGATAAAGACGATATAAGAAAACGAGCTATTACACATAGACAATGGCATCAAAGTGTTTATCTAAGAAGATTAATACAATTTGAAATAAAATGGAACGAAAGTTATCAAGACTACTGTAACAGGACAAAACATGAGAAATAAAGACATTAAACTCGCTGGTATTATTCAAGGACAAGAAGAAATAGATGCTGTAAATAGAGTACTACGTTCTGAGTGGCACGCAAGTGGACCAGAGTGTGTAGGTTTTCAAAATGCGTTTGCAACAAAAGTAGGTTGTAAGTATTGTGTGGCAGTCAACTCTGGTTCAAGCGCTAATCTCTTGGCACTTCAAGCACTAAAGCTAAGAAAGAAAGCCCGTGTACTAACTAGCGCATGTGGTTTTCCAGCTACTCTAAACCCTATATTACACCTAGGTCATAAACCAGTATTCGTAGATTACAATTTATGTACACTTCAAGCTCATATGTCTGAAATTGAAGATGTAATTAGAAACAAAAAAATTGATGCTATATTATTGGCCCATACATTAGGTTCAGCTTTTGATTTAGATAGAGTTGTGTATTTATGTAAGCATTTTGATATACCCCTAATTGAAGATTGTTGTGAGGCACTCGGAACCAAATATGATGGTAGGCATGTTGGAACTTTTGGAGAAGTTAGCACCTTTTCATTTTATTCTTCTCATCACATTAATGGATTGGGTGGTGGAGGTGCCATTTGTACTAATGATGTTGATATTTATGAAACGTGTAAATCACTAAGAGATTGGGGTAAACAAAACGTCAGAGAAGGTAATATTTGTACCAAGATGGATACAGATGTAGACGGCATCAAATATGACCAACAATATACATATGATACTATTGGTTACAATATGAGACTACCAGATGTCAATTGTGCGTACTTAAGAGAACAGCTTAAAAGATTAGATGGGTTTGTTGCTGAAAGACAGGTTAATTATGCAACATTAGAAGCTTTTCTGAAATATGACAAAGTTCCATTATACTTTATGAAGAACGAGCCACTAACCGAACCATCACCATTTGGTTTTCCAATTGTTTTAAATCACAATGCATGTGGTTATAGAAACAACTTAGTTGAGTATTTAGAAAGACATGGTATTCATGTAAGACTATTTTTTGCTGGTAATATATTAAGACACAAAGCATATCATAAATTGTATATTAAACATCGCCAACAAGATTTTAGTACCGCAAACTACTTAATGTCAAACGCACTCTTTTGTGGGTGTTGGCCGGGGTTAAATACAAAAGACATGCGTTACATAGCTGATACAATAAAGGAATTTTTTAATGAAATATAAACTAGGCATTTGTACACGTTTTAGAGATGCCGTAGAGTGGAAAGGCAATAAACTTAATCACATAGATAAGTATTTTGCGCAAATTTTCTCACAGCGCCATATAGATATGGATGAAGTAGGTATTTTCTTATTAGAGGGTAATTCTTCAGATAACACCTATGATAAACTTGTAGAGTGTCAAGATACTTGTCATATGCATCTCTTTAAACAAGAAGAGCTTGTCAAAACTGATATAGTTACAATAAGTGGTTCTACTGAAGATTCGTCAAGATTAAGGATGATGGGACAATTAGGAGCAGCACTTTTAAACAAAGCAAGAACACAATGTGAATCTGTTATATGGATGGAATCAGATTTAATCTACTACAATCATAATTTGTTCCACAAACTACTTAAGGGAGCTAATGAGCTTGACTCTATTGTTGCGCCATGGACCTGGATACGCCCAAATGGACAATATATGTTTTATGACATTTGGGCATATCGTAATTTAGATGGTTCATGTTGGCATTTTAGAACAGTAAAACCAGAAATACCTTATGTTGAAATGAGTTCAATAGGTTCATGTTGCGCAATACCACGCTGTATATTAGAATCATCCGCAAATTTTGGAGATAATGAGTTCTTAGATTTCTGTAAGAGTGTTAAGGATAATGGATTTAAGGTTCACGTAGACCCTAACTTGGAAGTGGAACATCCAGGTAATGCTTATATTAATAATCGCTGGATTTAGTGTATACTTAAGATAATAAGGGGATGAAATGGTATCGACTGGGTACGAGAGACTATAATTGCGTGTCATGGTTTGTCGAAGGGCCATGTAAAAAATCGACTTATTTTATTAACTGCAACCAGTTATAAGATGGTTAAGCCCGCCAAAAGGGGTTTCGTTGCTCAGGCAACACTAGCTATGTCCATGGCTGCCTAAGAACAGGTTACCAGAGATAGCAAAGCTACAAAAGCCTTGAAAAGTGGCCTTTTAACTTTTCTGACTCCAAATAAATTTTTGGATAGGTGTTTTCCCGAATGAAACTAGATTGTCAGTTTTCGAATAAATTGAATACACACGTAGACATTATTTTGGACTGTATCTCAGGACGCGAGTTCGACTCTCGCCATCTCCACTTAAAGGACAAATATTATGATTAAATGTACAGGAAGCAAAGAAGAAGACATCCAGCCGCCAACAGTAGGTTGTTGGATAATGTATGTTATAGCATCATACATCATCAACTACACATTACTCAAATGGATAGACCCATTACATGGTTGTCATTTTAGTGGTGCAGAAGAAAAGGTTGGATTAACTGTTTGGTGGCTGTTTTTACCTGTTACTGTATGGATATCTGCCCTTCTGGGTTTCTTTGAATATATTTTGGGACCAACTATTCTTTTTTTAGCAAGGACGATGTTCTAATGAAAACAAAAATGATATATTTATGCGGATTATTGCTATTGGTTGTTTCGGGTTGCGATTGTGACTATGACAAGTGGCAAAGTTTGCGCAATGAGGTTAGATATTTATCCTCAGAAGTAAAAGACCTAAAAAATAAACAAGTACAAATGACTTTAGAAAAAGAAAAGGCTGATTATCCTGATGTAATAGGTGTTCTTCGTCATACACAAGAGAACGAGAATTTATATGATGTGTATTGTCCTCATTGTGATAAGAAGGTTGCGCAAGTCGGTAGAGATGGAAGTGGGTTTTGGTGGACATGTACTGCGGATAATAGTATAAAACATCATCTACCATCAAACGATAATACTAGTTGTAAACATGGTCGTTGTAAGAAATGTGGAGAGATGTGTTGTGTTGACGAGGGGTTCCATTAGTGAGATACATATTAGCAATCTGTATGTTGTTGTGTGCCGCCAACATTCAAGCAGAAGAAAATAGGGCAATGTTAATCTTCTCTGCTAAATGGTGCGGGCCATGTCAACGAATGAAAAACGAAGTCTTTCCTCTATTGCGCAATGAAATGAGACCTTGGAAGGTATACAGGGTTGACATTGACACTCACAAAGAAGTGACCAGAAAATGGAAAGTTGATGGCGTTCCTACTATTATTTTCGTTAAATTAGTACCCAATAATCATGCTGTACCTATTAGGAGAGAAGTCGGGTTTAAAAGTGTTCGCTATTTGCGACAGTTATTGAAAGACTTATTAAAATAATTTGGGGATTTTTCCTAAAGTTCCTTGACAAATGGGCCGAATCGTGTATAATAGAAGTGAGCGGAGAAAACTTATAATAGGGAAACTACAATGAATATGTTTTATGAGCCAAAACCCGAACGAGATAGTTATTTTGCCAATCCAAAGGCAGAATGGGCTATTTCTATATATAGAGGTATTAGCACTCCGTAATGGTGTGTCCTTTATTTTTTGGGTGGCTGATTAAGCTAGATAAGGTAGGACATACATGACAAACGATGAAGCATTTGATAAAGCCGTCGAAATTGCCGACGAAATTCTGAGAAAAGGGCTTGACAACAGCGAAAATTCTGTTAGAATAGAGTTGATACGGGTGATTCAACAAGTTTTAGAAAGATAGGGTCACAAGCTAACCTGGTGGAAGCGGGGCTCCGAAGAAGCTCAGGTCTGAGTTCGATTCTCAGGTGGCCCACTGGAAGATACGCGAATGGTGAGCAGACTGGCCGCTAACCAGTTACCCTAACGGGCTGTGGGTTCGAATCCCATGTCTTCCGCTCATAAAGAGGCAGTTTGCTATACTATTTCCTTCTGCCTAAATCAAAAACGGAAACATTTTGGGGCGTTGGACTAGTGGTTAAGGTCGTCACCCTTTCAAGGTGAAGGTCATGGGTTCAAATCCCATACGCCCTACTTTCAAATTATTGTATTTTAATTTATTGAGAAAGGATGAACAAATGTCACAAGTGATTGAAAAGTTACAGTCGGAGGGTCGCCATGCTCCTTTGATGTTAAGGGCTTGGCATGAAGTTGTTAGAAATAATGAGGTTCCAGTAAGTAATAATAGTAGACAAACGTGGGATTAGGCTTACAAAAACGGGGTAGTACCCAGTTCTGGTGTATACTACATTAGAAAGGGGATTTATCATGTTTGCAAAAACCAAAAATTCAAGACAACAAGGTACGATGGGGCTTGGAGCAGCAGTTGCATATTTTACCGAACTTAATTATGTTGTTAGTTTACCACTTAATGATTCTCAACAGTATGACTTGATTGTTGATGATAAAACTAGATTGTTTAGAGTACAAGTTAAAACAACTAAACAACTAAGTAAATATAATATTTATAGTGTTCAGTTAAAAACTAAAGGTGGAAACCAATCTTGGAGTGGAACTAGTAAGTTCTTTGACCCATCTGAAGTAGAGTTATTGTTTGTATTGTGTAATAACGGAGATAGATATTGTATACCCACTACAGTGATAACTTGTAAAAGTGCTATTAATCTAGGTAGTAAGTATAAGGAATACAAAGTATAACCCGATTGACCCACATGGCAGACTGTAAATCTGTTGGCTTAAAACTATGTGGAGGCTGCCGACTAGTTCAATTCTAGCATGAGGGACTTGCGCAATTGAGATATTTGTTTTTCTAGTTGTCTTCTCACTCAATGACAAAGAGATAAAAACTAGAGCGCGGGGATGGGCTAACTATTGGGAGTTAGGGCTGGCTTGCAACCAGTTTTTTGCAGATTCGATTTCTGTCATCTCCACTTTAAAGGAGGTATGATATGAGTAAACTGACTATTATTGAAAGTGGTCGTAAAAGAAATGCAAAGTATAGTATTTGTCAAAAATGTGGTAAAAAATTCTTACATGCACTTCTTCGACAAAGAAAATACTGTTGTCATAAATGTGCTACAAGTACAAATCAAGAACCTAATGTAATATGTGCTCAATGTGGAATAAGTTTTTACAAAACCAAGTCTAAACAATCTCAATCTAAGAGTGGTTTGTTTTTTTGTAGTAGAAAATGTAAAGATGAAGCTCAGCAGTTAGGTGGTATTAAAGCCATTATGCCTAATCATTATGGAACTGCCAATGGAACATTATCTTACAGAGACAAATTTGAAAATTCAGAATTAGTTTGTAGGCGTTGTGGGTATAATGAGTTTACCTGTGGGGTTGATATCCACCACATTGACAAAGATAGAACTAATAATGATAAGAGTAATTTAATACCACTGTGCTCAAATTGTCACAAAGCATTACATTTTAGACACTGGAAATTAAAAGAACTTGAAACATAAATAATTGGAGAAAGACCATGGGTCTTGAGAGATTTAATCACGCAGATAGATATGTTGATTGGGAAATTGAGGGTAAAAGTATTGTGGTTTTACCAAACTATGTAAAACATGTTAACGGACTACCCAAAGAAGAACGTTTTGATACTTTTATGTTCAAGTGTTATTATGAATCAGATACAGAAAAATTTGAGGAACTTGTTAGGGAACTTGGTGGTGAAGTATACGGAGTAATTAATGTACCATCATTAAATAGGTGGAATAAACCAGTTAGTCTTTCATATGTTGTTGTGTATCAATACAAAGAAGAGCTTGAGATGGAAGTTTTATGTTAGGGTGAGAAGCTCAAAGGTGGAGCAAGCGGCTGTTAACCGCTAGGCTGTGGGTTCAAGTCCCACCTTGCCCTCTACTCATTGGAAATTGTGATGAATATAATATACAGTTTGTGTATCACATATGTGGTTCTGTTATTGTTTAATATTGGTATAGGTAATTATTTTTGGAGAAAGCTAACTATTAAACAACAGTGTAATCCTGTAAATCAAGCGTTCTTTGTGTTGGGTATTTTATTATATCCATTAACATACGTTATATTTGCTGGATATTTCTCTGCTGAATATTTTGATGATATATAGCGATATAGTGTAACGGTTTAGCACGGTAGTCTGTCGAACTACAAGAGCGAGTTCAACTCTCGTTATCGCTGCCTTGGTGCCTACTACCTTAGTGTAGGTGGCGGAGCGGTGGTCTGTCTTTGACCACTCCCTAGTTATGGCTCTAGTCAAAAACCAAGCGACGGGCTGAGTAGTTCCGCAAGGAGAGTGAAACAACCCTACGAAGGCGCCTGTGTAGGTGTATTGGGGCTGTGGTCGGTGTGCGAAGCACGCTAGGGCCACCTACTCAGATTTATAGGTCGGTAAGATAACAGTAGTCGCGGTGGTTCCAACCCACTGAGTCTGGGTGCAATTCCTAGTTGGCCTGCTTATGACAAAAATTATTACTATGACGCTTTATAGGCGCCCACAATATACAAAGGAAGTATTGGATGCCCTTGCAAAGTGTGATGGTATCGAAGATTATCTTTTGATGATATCTGTTGATGGTAAGAAAAAGAACCCAGAGATACTTGCTCTGGTTAATGATTTTGACGCATGTGCTAAACAAGTCTTAACTCCAGAACATTTAGGGTGTGGACCAAACACATACTACGTTTTGTCTCATGGATTTTTAAAGACAGATTATGTTATCCACCTTGAGGATGATACAGTACCAGCATTTGACACATTAAGATACTTTGAGTGGGCTAGGCAGTTTGAAACTGACGACAATATGTTTAGTGTTACTGCTTACTCACGGTATGGTATGGGAAAGTATACTCATGTTGGTATACAACCATCGTTTTGTCCTTGGGGTTGGGCAACCTGGGCGTCTCGTTGGTTAACTATGCGCAATAAATGGCGATTGTCATGGGACACATACTTAAATGAGGTAGTGCGAGGAGACAAGATGGGTTTATTCCCAATTGTTTCACGCATACAAAACATTGGAGCTATTGACGGAGAGCATGTTGGAAGTGTACATTTTCATCAGACATATCATCATACTCCATATTGGATTGGCGATGATGAGGTTCAGTATAACAAAGGATATACATTAGTATGATAACACTTGACAATTGGTGTGTTTGTTTTCATCGACTTGATGACCATGTAGCACCTGAGAGTCGCCATCCATATTTACATGGTATTATTAAAGGACATCCTTTACATAAAGATGGCAAAGAGGTAACTACATCAATGATTACAAATGTTGATGGTGATAAGATTACTACGCGTAGTGGTACTGTGTATATGTTACTGGAACCCGAGAAGAAATATGTAGAAGCATGTAAGGAAAACGGTTGGCATATTCCTACTGTAAACGAACCAATTAAGATGAAGGGAAATTGACATGCTTTTTGATGGACCCCCTAGTGAATTTTGTAAGTTGTGTGAAATGACACACGCAGGCTATATTAAAGCTTTAGAAGATAAGATTGTAGCCTATGAAGCCCTTATAAAATCACAAGATGCTATAATAGTTATATATGGGGCACTTGATAAAAAATCACAGCTATTAATACAGTCATTAAAAGTACAGTTATTAAGGAAGGGTGGTTTATGAAAATATTTGGGATAATTACAGCTTGTATTTTTGGAATAATACTTGCAATTGGTATAGGACTAGGTGGTCGTTGGATGTCTCTTCAAGTAGAGAGATGGTTCGCCCCACAAGAACGTAATGTTCAACGAGAAATATTTGAGGAAACTAAGTCATATAATGAGGCAAAGGAACAAGAGCTTGTTAAGTATCGCCTTGAGTATATGCGTTCTAAAGATGATGTTGAGAAGCAAGCCATTGAGGCTGCTGTGCGACATGCGTTTGCGGACTATGAAGAGGATAGATTGTCGCCTGAGTTACAGGCATTTCTTAAACAGTGTAAGTACGGAGGATTCTGATGAAAAGATTGAGTTGTATTGTGTTATGTTTGGTGTTGTTTGTTGGCTGTAGTAATTCTGAAGCTACAAAAACCGCCGACCAAGTTCAGACTGCTAAAACTAAAGAGTCTATGAAGGAAGCAGACCGTCAGATTGGGATGCCAGCAATCAAGAACTTTCAGGAAAGAAAGCTCGCTAAGATGATTTTCGAGCTTAGGGACCAAGAAAACTTTATTTGTCATGCATATTTAGTTAATGTAATGACGGGTGAAATTGGTCAGTACTTAGGTAAGTGTTTGGGTTATGGGTTGCCGTATTCGGTACAGTTTACTAACCCACAACGTTTAGTAGACGCCGATAGGGAATTGTCATTGAATACCCATCAAGATGCCGGTCGTGTTCAGATACTTCCACAACCAGACCCAAATGGTTTGTTCATGCCAGAAGGTCTGAGTGCAACATGGATTATGTTGTTAGACAAGAACAACGAACCGCATCCTGTGTATGTGGAACCTCAGATTATTGTGAGTCCGTTTCCATTACACGATATTAAGACTAAGTATGTACCAACTAAGTAAGAACATATTATTGCGATGAATGCTGTAAACGATTACATACTCATTTCAAGTAAGCTACAGGTTCGATTCCTGTGTAGGTCTGGGTGCCGCTAAAACTAGTCGTTTCAATTGTTGTCATCGTAATAATTTTTTCCGAGTTACGCTAACTGGTAAGCGGCGAAGCTGTTAACTTCGTGTAATCCGTTGAATTGGTATCTAGGTTCGAACCCTAGACTCGGAGTAGGTTAGATTTCCTTATAAAAATTGAGCTTTTTTAGTGGCTCTAACCAAGTCAACGGTGTATAATCTCTATGAAAGGAGAATTATATGCCAATGAAAACTAAAGAAGAACAGAGAGCCTACTCTAAACAGCATTATCAAGAAAATAAAGCTGCGTATAAAGCAAGAGATAAAGCAAGGAAAAACAAGATTAGAAAATGGGTAAGAGATTATCAAACAGGTAAGGGATGTGCTCAGTGTGGGGAAAAACATCCTGCTTGTTTACAATTTCATCACAAAGACCCATCTAAGAAAGAGTTCTTGATACCAGATATGATTTCTAATCGTTTGGGTATAGATAGAATACAAAAAGAAATTGATAAATGTGAAATTTTGTGTGCTAATTGTCACACAAGGTTACATTGGAACTTAAATAGGAAGAATTCTAATGAATGATTGGTCAAAGGCTTTTGCGATAAGTGTGGTTTGGATTGGTTCTATTGTTACTGCATGTTTAATAGACAATTCAGGAAATGCGGGAGGTATAATAATTGTTGGTGGAACAGTTACATTAGCCATTTTATTGTTGGGTTAATATCAAATGACACCAAAACAAATTGAAAAAAGACATCAAAGTTTGATGACACAACGCCAACGATTGAATGAAGCAATTGATACATTCAGAACCCAATGCAGGAGTGTTTGTCATCACCCGGATAAATTTTCACACATACGTGTAGAAGACCATGATGATGGATATGGTACATGGCATAAAATAGATATGCTTATTTGTGATATTTGTGGTCATGAAAAAAGGCTCTAAGGTGTTTATGGTGGCATACCGCTTTCGTAATGCGGTGGACTTGGTTCAAATCCTAGTAGAGCCTCTAGTTTAACTGATTGAAAGGTTGCTGATTGAAATGATTTGTAGTTCTGATTGAAAGTGTCTAGGTTGATACATGTACCACAAGTAGATGTTCAACAAATCAAAGTAGATGCAGTCAAGTAGATGTTAAACTTTATCGGGTGATAGCATAACAGGTAACTGCGAGGGACGTAATCCCTAGATGTGGGTTCGACTCCCATAAGCCTGATAACGGAAATGCAGTGTGATGGTTAGACACACCTGCTTTGGGAGCAGGAATAGCGGTTCGATTCCGACATTTCCGACCTTAATAGATAGCAACGTGACAGCGTTGGGTAGAGATGAGTGCAATGGGGGCGTAAATACTTTTAGAAACGTACTGTCATAAGTTTTTATAGGTATTTATGAGAAGCGAAGACTAAGGGTCGTACCCTTGGCTTCCCCTGGAGTCTGTCGCAAGAACTCGTAGTGTGGTAAATGGTGAGTGGGGTGGGAATCCCACCTATCTATTATAAAAGGGTGTGAGCGGCGGGGCGGCTACAGCTACTAAACTGGTAGTGGATTATGTCGGTCCTTCTTGTAGGTAAGCTATCTTTGTGAGAAAAAGAAAGTAGTTGAACTTTAGTAACTATAAGGTGGCACTCGTTTGAAGGCCCCGCACGCACGCACCTTTAATGTATGTGGATGTAAGTTTGTGTCATTTTTTGAGAAAGGTATTTGTTATGTTGATTAAGCATTTGAGAGACGATAATAGAAAACCATTTGCCACCATCGTTGGTTTGAGTGGTTCCATTGGTGTGGCTATTTGTAGAGAAAGGAATATCTTCAAAAAAACACGCGGTGTTGATATTGCTTTAGGCAGAGCCCAAGTTGGAACTAGTATGGTTGTTCCTAATAGAGTAGTAACCTATTGGGGTAACAGAGAATTGGTAGATGTTATTGCCGAGGAAGTGTGTAAAATGGATGAACGAGCAAAGAAGTACTACAAGTAAGTAGTTGTGACCTTGTAGCATAATTGGATAATGCAACGGACTTTAAGATTAATAGGAGCCTTTATAGAGAAATAGAACCTATAAAGTGCATCGCACCGTATCGGGGAACGTCTGACCGAATAATATCGAAGATAACCCCGAGGAAACCGACAGATTGCTTGTCTAGTGGTGTATAATACTCTGAAAGGAAAAACTATGCATCATACAAAAGACAAGGGTGATTTGGGAGTTTTGAAGGCTCAGGCTGATTTATGCGAACAGGGCTTTATGATTTTGTCACCTTTAACAGAACATGCTCCGTTTGATTTAGTGATTTATAAAGATGGTCAATTTCAAAGAGTACAGGTTAAGTATAGAACTCAATCTAGACACGGTACTTTAGATGTTGCCTTTAAATCATACTGGTCAAATAAAGCTGGTATAAATGTTAAAAAACAAGACTTAAACTTAATAGATATATTGTGTATCTATTGTCCTGAAACCAATGAATGTTATTATGTTAACATTGCAGATATAAATGATATATGTATCAGTTTGAGGGTAAAAGCTCCAAAAAATAATCAAACGGCAAACATAAGAATGGCGTCTGATTACCGAAGGGTTCCGTAGAGACTAGACGTGCGAGGACTGTGATGTCCAAGGGATAGTCCAGACCAACAAGCCAAAGTGGTGGCTTAGAAATAAGTGTTGGTAGGTTAATCCGTAGAGTGTGAGTTCGAATCTCACCGGGGTTACTGAAGGTAAGCATGGCCTTTTAACAGTTTGCTTGAATTAACAAGCTAGGTAGTCTGTCCTAACGGGATAATATCTCGGACGTAAAGGCAGATAATGCACCGAGCAGTGGCGCAGTCTGGTAGCGCACTTGGTTTGGGACCAAGGGGTCGGAAGTTCGAATCTTCTCTGCTCGACTCACTATTCTAATTAGGACTGTTTATTCTAGGAATATAAAATAACAGATAAATTTGAGATTGTATAATGGTATATTCAGTAGAAGATTTTAATAGTGACAATGACACAAGCATTAAATCTATTACACATGAGATAGATGTACTCTTACAAAAACAAGGGTATGCATCCTTTCATTTAACATCTGTCTCTAAGTTTTCAGACAAGAGGGATGTACTATACAATAGATTAGGAACACTCTATATTGATGCGGGGTGGAAAGTAAAGAGAAGCACAGGTTCAGACCAAAGAGATGGAACCTGGGACATAATTGAACTAAGGAGACCTTAAATGTTCGCGTTTATAGTGTAGTGGTCGCACGAAACCTTGCCAAGGTTTAAGTGTCAGTTCGATTCTGGCTAGGCGCACTTTAGAAAGGACCAAAGGATGACAAGAGTAGTTAATAAATATGTTGAACCCTACGATGTTTACATTGGTAGAGGTAGCAAGTGGGGTAACCCATTTGTAGTGGGAACAAACGGTAATAGAGCAAGGGTTATAAAGTTTTATGAAAAGTGGATTCGTAAACAGCCCCACCTTCTTGCTGCTCTACATGAGCTTGAAGGTAAAAGGTTAGGTTGTTTCTGTAAACCCAAGGCTTGTCATGGTGATGTGTTAGTTAAACTAATCGAGGAAATGGAAGGACAATTATGTTAGGAATTAGATACCTAAGACTAAAGGGTGGTGCTGATGTTATTTGTAAGATAATTGAAGACTGTGAGGGTTTTTATAAAGTAGAGACACCTGTTCGATTGATGATGGGTCAGGGTGGACAAACTGCTATTGTACCATATCTTCCATACACCTCTGAAAAGGTGATAATTATTTCCAAAATGGAAATTGAGTATAATTTAGCCCCAGCAGATGACATTGCTAACATGTGGAATGAAAAGTTTGGTTCGGGTGTTGTAATAACGAAGCCTAGTTTGGTATTACCTAAGTAAGGAATAAACATGAATGACATTATGCAATTAGTAGCTGTTTTTACAGACGAAAAAAATAAAGCGGAAATAGATAAGGTGTTGGATGCGACTGTATCTTTAGGTAAAACCTATGGTAAACGTCTAACTGATATGTATAGCGCTGCTGTTAGTCAGGTGTACGACTCTTTAATAGACGAGGGTTTTTCTGACGAAGCTTCTCTGAAGATACTTTTAGCTACACTAAGTAGAGGGAAGTAATAGGTGCGTGTGCGCCGGTTTAGTGCAATTTTGCCTGATGAGCAAAATGACAGGGTCCGACTCCCTGGCGCACCACTATGTCAAGCGTCATTATGTCCCCTAAGTACACGGGGTTACCTCTGTTGGGTCTGCTGACATATGTTTTGCAAAACTAGGTAATATATAGACTAGGCACTTTTAATGCCAAATTACTGCTGGTTTTAAACAGGCGGGTTTTCCAGTGTTTAAAATAAACTAACCTACGGGTCTATAGTTCAACGGTTTAGAATAGCTGGCTCTTAACCAGTAGATTTCAGTTCGATTCTGAGTGGACCCACTGACGAGACGAGATGTGTTGTGTAGTAAGTAATGGCAACGGTAATAAAGGTAGCGAGAAATCGCAAGCCCCTACACAATGTGGGTTCGACTCCCACCTATACAACTTGGGAATATGTACAAAGGAGCTTATAATTAATGTGTGCTTTTTGTAGGATATGTTTATTCAGTGTAGGTATGGTATTACTATTACTTGTGTGTATACTACCCATGGTGGGACAATATACCTATGCGTATGGTTCACCTGAAATGTTTCAAGGTACTGTGATTAGAGGTGTATATACTTTAAAAACACACAGTATAATTGAAACCACAATAGTAACTTGGTCACAAAGTTTAACAACAAGTATCGTTTTTACTACAATATTGTCATTTGTAACTGGTCTTGTGTGTACAATAACATCAGTGATGTATCCAAATAATAACAAATAGAGATTAAAACCATGAAAAGAATCGTATTAGCTTTGGTGATTTTTGTGTACCTAGTCTCCACCGCTACGGCTCACAGATATGGTATACACTATCATTATAATCTTAATCAAGATATTCGTGATAGAAATAGAGCATACAATGAGGGCAGAGGTAATATTTATATAGCTCCTCCTTATAGGCATCATAGAATGCCCTATTATGCTCCCAGAATATATCAAATTCCCAATTTCCATTTAGAGATTAGACCTTATGGAATGCCGTACTATGGTCCTCCTACATATCAAATTCCCCATTTAGACCTAAGAATAAGGTAGTCAAACTAATGGACCCATTACTCCAAATATATGTAATAGTAGTTTTGAGTTACGTAATACTAGGTATAATATTTTTTGGTATATTTAGTGTATTTGCAGAGGACGATAATGTAGAAATAGAAGTAGCAATATTTATTTCTGTATTATGGCTACCAGCATGTATAGTACTTTTTGGAAGATACATCGGTACAAAGATAAAGAACAGATAGATGGCTCTATGGTGTCAATGGAAGCATTCCGGTCTTTTAAACCGTGGGGTTAGGGTTCGAATCCCTATGGGGCCACTAAGGTAGGACGCTACCTAAATGATGGACAATACGTGGGGTTCGACTCCCTGTACTTGAGTAAGACGTATATCATTGCTGGTTTCGCGGGTTTTGCAACCAGTGTCCACAAAAACCCGTACTGGCGCTATCCTTTGGTATGAGGATTTCTGTCTGCAACACAGAACGTGAAAGTTCAATTCTTTCTAGCGCCTCTTTTGGCCTGTCCTATGGATTGGGTACGGAGTCTACGAAACTCTGCTAGGCTTGGGTTCGATTCCCCCACGGGCTACTTAGTAATTTAGCAGGAGAAAATATGGAAGTATACACTACACTGTTTTTAATGCTATATTTCATTGCTGGGTTATGGACACTCTATAGGCAAACGAACGAAGGGTTTATTATTTATGGGGGCATCGTCACAGCTTGGTCTTCATTTGGTTTGTTGATGGTGTTTCTTAATCATTTTAGAGACATCCCATACATCAGCTTGATAACAAATATTATAGTCAATCTGTTAATTTTTCATAAGGGTTACTAAAATGCCAGTACTTTGGGCGATAGTAGGAACAACTATATTTTGAGGCTTAGTAATGGCATTTGTATTCCCAGAACCAGATGATGTTTTATTCAAAGGGGGTCCGGGTATCTTAGGTAGTCTGGTGGTCATCGTGGCCAGCGTATTTGCCGTTGGTATGTTGGTGGGCAACTATATAGGTAAGTGTTTACTATGAACACTAAGATAGAAGCTGTAACAGTTTGTGAAAACTACTCAGACTATCTTACGCTTGGTATGGAAAGAAATCGCCAGTGTTTTGACCGTTGGATAATCGTTACAGACCCCAATGACACTACAACTCGGCGGCTGTGTGAAAAGAATAACCTAGAGTGTGTTACAACAACTAAACTACACGAAGATGGCGCGGACTTTGCTAAGGGCCGCGCTATTAATGATGGTTTAGACGCCTGTGACAAAGACGGTTGGTTAGTTCAGCTTGATGCGGACACTATTCTGTTGCCAATTGGCTTTAAAGAGGCGATTGAATTAGCCACACCCCTCAATAAGTTTGCCCTGTACAGTGTACGGGGGAGACTTTTGCTCAATAATGACAAAGAATTGGCGGATTTTTTTGCCAATAAGTGTACATACTCTATAGAGGACTTCACACATGTGGATTGGTTCGTAGGCTACTTTCAAATGTGGCACAGTTCTTTTTGTACTAGATATCCAGCATACTCTGACCACGCTGGTTTAGATGATGCTATTTTTGCGAATGATTATTTTGCTACTAGAATACCACTGTTTACATTTTCTATTCATGTTGGGCCTATGTGGGTTCATCATAAGGGTAGAAAATAATGCGTCATTGATGTTAATGGTAGCATAACTGCCTTCCAAGCAGTTTGTAAGAGTTCAAATCTCTTATGGCGCACTGATTATGAGCCTCGTGAGTAAAGACCGTTGGTGAAGTCTGTAAACTATCACTAGGTGGGGCAATGCTGCCTTGGGAAGCCGAGTCGAAATGATAACCGTTCCCTAAAGGGGTACTCAGATAGGTCTGATTATACCCCACAGGCAAGGGCGATTAGCTTAGATGGTTAAAGCACTAGTCCAACACACTAGGGACCACTGGTTCGAGTCCAGTATTGCCCACTAGTTGATTTAAAAACAAAATAGTCGAGAGAATATTCATATGTTAAGTTTAGTTATGTTAAACTGGAAACGGCATCTAAAACTTAAATATAGAGCCGGTAAATATTTACAATTTCCTATTGTTAAAGAGGTTATCATTTGGAATAATAGCTCTGTTAAGATAAATATTCAACATTCAAAAGCTATTGTTATTAATCCTCCTGTGGATATTGGTATGCCATCTAGATGGCTGGCGGCCTTACATTCTACAACCGATTGTTTATTATTTGTTGATGATGATGCTTTTATACCAATGGAAAATATTCAGCTTCTTTACAACCATTGGTTAGAAGATGATACTATTCTTCATGGTTTTTGGGGTAGGGTTCCCAAACCAGATAATACATATGCTATTTTTGTAGAGTGTAAAGAAGCCGAAGTGGACATAGTTGGATGTAGAGCATCTATGTCCCATAAGAACTATGTATACTATATGTTGCAACATATGTTAACCGAAAATATTACACAAGACATAAAACAAAATTATCATGAAGACATCTATTTTAGCTATTTAGTTCAATCAATAGTTAAAAAAAATAACCGGGTTCATAAACCAATAATAGACAACGAGGTAGATAGAGAAGATGCTCATGCTATATGTTTAAGACCAGAACATGCAAGAGAGCGTACTTTAATTATGCATAGAGGACAACAACTATTGTGATAACATTATATACTAAAAATGGTTTAGGTAATCAAATTTGGCAATATATGTTAGTAAGACACTATGCTACAAAACACAATTTAAAGTTAGTACATGGCGGACAACATCCTCAACACAAAAATGGTAATGTTATTCACGCCAAAGAGTTTACCCTACCATATATTTTTAATCATATACAATGGCCAAGTGGTAGAATATTAACCGGCGAACCCTTAATAATAGATAAAGACTGGGAGTTTCCACCGTTTAATCACCCTCCAACGCAACCAATTGTTTATATGGGTTATGATGCCGATAAAAATTTATTACCGAACAGACCTATAATGAAAACATGGTTAACTACTAAAAAGAAATTAATATCTACACTTAGAAATGTCATACATATTAGATTAACCGATACTCATCAATATTATGTACGTAAACGATATAATTATTATATTATAGAAAAAATTCGTTTTTTTAAGCAAGCTATACGTTTATTAAACCTTTCTATACCAACCGAAATTATTACTGATGACCCCAATCATTTTATTATAAAAACCATTCGCAATTGTTATGATTTACCTATATATCATACTTCTTCGTGGATTGATGCTTGGTATAGATTAGCAGAATCTACAACTATAGTATCATATAGAAGTACATTTAGTTGGTGGGCAACCATCTTGGGTTGTGCTACACATCTTATAGATAATAAAAATCAAACTTTTATAGCTACTGATAACATAACATCAAATGCTATCATAACACAATTATGAACGTTTTAGCTATTAGTATATTAAGAAACGCGGCACCAAATCTATTATATTTAAAAACCAAGATTCTTAAACTCTTAAAAGTATTAGAAAAATACACAACAACATATCATTTGTTTATCTATGAAAATGATTCTATAGATTACACTAAAAGGGTATTACAAACAATACAAAAGTTACCACATATTACTATTGTTTCAGAAACATTGTTTACCACTTATAATAATACAGGTATTAGTAATAATAGATTGTAACGTATTGCTGATGCTAGAAACCAAACCTTTCAATATATTATACAACATCAACTAGATTTTGATTACGTATTAGTTATAGATTTAGACTTAAAATATTTTTGTTTAGATTCTCTCTTTCAACCCATTGATTTAAACTGGGCTGTTTTAACTGCCAACGGTAAGGATTTGAGTCAACAATATTATTACGATTGGTTAGCTCTACAATTATCCCATCAAACCAAACTACTTACTGCCAATTGGCCTAAGACTGCTATGACTCATGCTCTCAAAGTGCATCCATGTTTAAATTCTCTTACTCAATATGATAAACCTATTGAAGTATGGTCTGCATTTGGCGGTGTTGCATTATACAAAATGGATATATTATCACAATGTTTAGATGGATATTATCCACAAGATGGGTGGTGTGAACACAAAGGATTACATAATCAAATTCGTTTATTGGGAGAAAAGATTTGGATTTATCCACCACTTCATACAATATGGCATAACAACGTTGATATAAAATGAAAGCATATACATTATATACTACTAGTCATGCTTCAATGCTACACAAATTTTTGATACCTTCTATTCCGCAAGACATTCAATTAACAACAATATATTATGATAAATATTTTGGTGGTAATCATGCCGAAGGAGACTTTTGGAAGATAGCTAAGTTTAAATTGGAAATGATTAGACATTATGTTTGTAAAAATCTGAGTACTAATATATTGTGGATTGATAGTGATATATTATTTTGTGTTAATTATTTAAAACCATATCTAGAACCCTATTATGAGTATGACGTAGTAGCATCAAGGGATTGTGAAAAAATGTGTTCTGGTTTTATGATGTTGAAATGTACAACCAAACTTGTACAAATGTTTGACAAAGCTATAAGGCTTACCCCAACTAAAAATCAAACATTACATGACCAAGCAGCGTTACAAGCATTATGGCATACTATAAACGGGTTCTTACTTCCTAAAGAACAATTTTGGAATATAGAATTTATACATAAAAAATATAAACCTCTAGACAATATTGTTGATTTTATACCAAATAATATGGTACTATTTCATGCAAATTATATATCTCGTTTAGATGATAAACAAAGAGCGCTAACTTTAGTACAGGAATATCTTAATGAACCAATCAGGTGACATAATCATAACCCGTAACACTGACGAAGTCGGTAACGACACACCAGGTTACTGGAACCATGCATCTATTAGTGCCGGCGACTACATAATTGAAGCCCAAGCTGGTCCCAATAAAGTCATTGCTGTAGAAATAAAAAAGTTTAGATTAAGATATCCAGAGTATAAGGTCATACGATATTTTGATAGTGGTATAGCTTATGATGCCTCCATAGTAGCTTACAATCTAGTCGGTAAACCATACCGCAAGTTAGCCTCCGTATTTATGTTCTGGCGCAGACAAACACTTGGAGAAAATTGTGTTAGTGTAGTGCGCAAGGCATGGGCTAAGGCTTTAGGCATAGACCCAGGGTGGCGGCGTCCCGACCATATTTATCAGACTGTACGCATAGGTGAACCAATGGGTTTTCATGTAATAGAACACTACTTAGATTATGAAAATTGGACAATGCCGCTGGGTTTAGGTAGGATAGCCTGATGGTGTATGGTATATTACTGTCAGTGGCCATTATGTTAAGTAGCCCTTTAGAAATTAATGGTATAAAGTTTTTCCAAATAGGTGAACAGGATTTTCTCCTGCTCAATGGTAGTAAAATTACCATACTAGGGTCTACTTCTGGCAGAATAGATACCATAATGTTTATCCACATGGGACAGATTGTAGCAGGTAAAAAGATTGAAGTTGAAATGGGCGGACAAAGGTATCTATGGCCTGTTAAATCTTTAAGGGTCAATCATACGGAGGTACAGTCTTATGAATTTATACGACAAAGTCAAAAATATATTCCCAGAAAAGCGTCCACCAACAAGCATGGGATATAAACTGTTACAAACTAAAGTGTTAGATATCATACATAGTTACCCACCGTGTACAGTTAATATACATAACACAGGCACAACCTTTTCTATTTTAACTCTCATCCTAATTATGACTGCCTTTGCTATCGGTATAGCCATTGGGAGTTCGCTGGATGACCTGAAACGTCTGTTATTTATTCCAATGTATATAAATCCTTGTTGACAAATCACAAATTGATGGTATAGTAGAACTAAGGAGGGATGTAGCCCAATTGGCAGAGGCACTAGTTTCAAATACTAGATAGTGAGAGTTCGACTCTCTCCATCCCTACTCATTCCTTGGAAAGATTTATTAAAGGTAAACAAATAATGGCAATCTATCATAAACATAAAGATTCATCTATGTATATGTCTGCTACAAAATTTATGAAACATGCAGATAAGAATAGGTCTCGTGGTACCCTGTCATTTATAGACATGTTGCCATCAACGTTATTTTTTGGTGGTACATTTGTGATAAGTATATTAATGGTACTGGTAGACTTATATAGATAGGAGTAAACAGAGATGTGGTATGATATTATTTATTTTATAATAGGTTATTTGCTACTATTGATATTAGTAATAGATTTGGTACACTATTTGTTTTTGTTTCAACCAAATCAAATTTTACCCGATATTAGAAAATCTTATCGAGAAGATAGAAATCCATTGAGGTTTCTAGGTATATTAAATGGCTAGTTTAGAAATTAAAAAGTGTCAAAAGCGCAGAGACGCATTGATACGCCACATCGAAAATGTATTTAAGTCTTGCAACCTTTTAGGAGGTAGACTTATAGAAGCGGGAGAAATAGACCTTGGACATAGGTTAATAGCTAATGGATTAGTTCATGACCATTCCAAATTCTATGGAGTAGAATGGGAATATCTTACAGATGATTCTAAAAAACATACTCCAGAACTCTTCAAAGCTGCTCTATTACAGCACCAAACTATAAACAAACATCACCCAGATGCATGGATAGGTGGTATTCGTACTATGGATAGGCTTTATTTGGCAGAAATGGTGTGCGATTTTCATGCTAGGGCTACAGAATTTGGTAACGATTTGAGAGATTGGATAAAAGAAAAGGCTACTAAACGATACTCAATGGTCCCACAACACAAGGTATATCATGAAATCAAAGATATGGTAGACTTATTGCTGGATTCAGCTTTCTAAAAGTGGTCATATTTAGTTCTAAAAAGCTGACATTTGGGGTATTATACTATAGAAGTTAATAATCGGATACTTTTAAGCGGAGTAAATTATGTTCAAAACAATCTTCCTATGTTTAACAATAGGTTTGTTTAGCACCTCTATAGCTCACGCCAAACCACTGACCGTTACGCAAATCTTAGAAGCTACTTGTAGAGTGTCTGTACGTGGCGCTAAGGGTAGCGGTACATGCTATTTACATAAAGATGGTAAGTATTATGTCTTTACTAATGCACATGTGGTTGGCAATAACAGCACAGGGTATGTTGAATTTTTTAAACTAGGACACAAGACTAAGATGCTTCCTGCTACAATTGTATGGAAAAGACATGATGAACGGACTCCGGTTGATTTTGCAATTATGGCAGTAGATGCACGGTATTTTGGTAAATACCCACCTCGTGTTATTCCATTAGTACAACCTAATTATGTCAATAAGACTGGCGCATATGTAGCCTCTGCCGGTTGTGGTAGAGGTGCGTGGGCAAATGGTTGGGAAGGTATAGTTGTAAAAAATGAGGGTAATAGAGTAATTTTTCATCCACCTCCTGTTGGTGGTCAAAGTGGAAGCGGTCTTCATGTAGTAGTCAAGATTGATGATGAATATCAAACTAGGATGATGGGTATTGTTACCTGGCGCATCGGTCCTATAACAGTTCAGACTGATGCTACTGGATATGAGAAAGCTAAGGGCGCAGCAGTTCTAATAGATACATTTTATAAACTACAAAAGGGTGCAGTATTAAAACTTGCTAGGGTTCCAGACCATTATGTGGAAGTAGCACAAGGTGCTTGTACAGCTCCGGGTGGCGGGTTTGCATTAGGTAATGACAGTAAGTATTATCGTATGACATTTTTTGTTGATGGTAGTTATGAAGCTGTTGTTCCAAAGGGTATTCGTGTAGTTCAATGGAATGTACAGTGTCCTGGCGGAACCTGTCCTCCTAACTATGGTGGTGGGGATTACTTTAGACCTAATCCTAATCCAATTATACCACGCATTTTACCAAGACCAAGACAACCAGTACCTCCGGTTCCAGTGCCACCAACGCCGGTACCACCGAATCAACCCGCACCAGATAATAACAACCCTTATGGAACATTACCAGAGTGGTCAGGCGATGATGACAAAACCAAGGAAGAATTGGAGCAATTAAAAAAGCAATTACTCAACAAGGATGTAGAAGTTGAAATACTAAATACCGAAATAGCAAAGTTACAAGTAGCAGAAACACAGCTTCGTAAGGAATTACTTGAAACTATAAGTATCATTGATGGTTTACATGGTGAGATTAAGACAATTAAAGCCGGTAGTATAGCTGCACAACAGTCACATAAAGAACAGTTGGAAGAACTAAGTAAGCAGGCTGCTACTAAACAAACAACGCTCGATGATTTAGTTAAACAGATACAAACTTATCAATCATCTATTACAGAGCTTACAAATAAAGCTAACTTATTGGAAAATAATTTAGCAGAAAAAGATAATGTAATAGAAGAAAAAGATAATGTCATTGTAGAACAAGAGAACAGTACTATTGGTTTTACTACAGCAACAGGCGTTGGTATTGGTAGCGCTATATTACCAGTAATTTTGTTGTTCGTTTGGAAGTGGTGGAAGGGTGGAGGTCGTACTAAAGTCAAAGACCAGATGGATAAGGTTGAAGATGTTATACAAGAAAAGCTAACGCCTATTATCGGTGAGGACTTTGCCAATCAATTGCGAAAAGAGCTTAATGATATAGAAACGCGACTGGGAGACAAAGTAAGTAAGCTATTAGGTGGACTACAAACTGGTAGCACATTGAAAGATGCTATGAAAGATATTACCACAGAACTGTCTAGCAAGGTTGATAAAGAACTAGATAGGGTAAAGGATTTATTAACGGTATCGACTCCGGTTGAGCCCGAGCCCAAACCCGTACCTGTAATTCTTCCTGCTTCACCTGTACCTGTAGTTCCTTCTGTAACTACTGAAGACATAAAGAAGATGGTAGACGAGCTTAAAACAGAAGTCGTTAACATATTTGAGCAAAGACTAACTGAAAAGATTCCTAGCAGTGTTACAACCATCATAGATAACAGTGGTTTGATGGAACAACGAACTGTCCCTGTGGAAACAGAAGAAGCTCCAATATTACCAGTGACACCACAGGGTGAGGAATATATGCAACAATTATTTGCGCTTAAAGAAAAAGATGGAGAAAGTGTAAGACAATGGGCGGTTTTTGCTACACTATATAGAGAGGCGGTGGTGCAACTGCGCAAGGGTACACTGTATTGTGATGGACATACTAAATTACAGGGTCAAGCGCGTACAGCAGACGCTATTGACAATTGGGTTCGCAAAGAGTTTTTGAAAAAGCTGACTATCGAAGATGTTAAAGCCAAGAGTACATTGTACAATGAAGCCTTGCTTGGTGTATTGTATAAAGATGCTATAGAAAATCTTCGTAACGGTCAAATGGATGTGCTGGGGGCAGAAGCTACTGCTGGAGCAATTCAGTCATGGGTTGACAAAGAATTTTTACGTAGAATGGGTATTAAACTATAATTTTAGGAGATAAAAAAGATGCCTAACAACACTTTTCAAGGTGCTAATACATTGTTCCCTAATATTGGGGTACACTTTTTGTTAGCAGAGGTCATCAAATTCCGCAAGCAATTGACACTCCGTAGCGAGTTCTTAGCTCAATCTGGTTGGAACGATGCTCTCAACACTTACATGTGCGTCGAGTTAGAAAAACTACGCGATACACTAGAAAACATTGCCTATAATCCTGATGAGTATACTCAAGAGGAATTAGAAGCACAGGCGGCAGACACTACCAGAAGTCTAGAAGAAGACTTCAACATTAACGCATTAACTACAGATAATGTGTTGATGCCTGTAGGTATGTTGCGCGAGGTTGTGTGGGATTTAAGCGGCGCAGATGTCGATATTCCACAAGTAACACCAACCACTTGTCCAAATGACATGGCTCGTTCGTTTGTTACGGGTCTGGATAGGTTTTTTGTTGAAGCTACTCGCTTAGACAGTCGCCATCAAACTGACAATATCACCAAATACGAGGCCACCATGTTGGCGAGCTTGCTCAACCAGTTGTATACTCTTACCCAGCGTAAGGGTGGAGAAGTCAACAAGAGCGATATCCCACAGGGTACGCTTCCAAGTCAGGAACCAGCTACCTATCAAGGTACATAAACTTCTTGACATTTTACAATGCGAAAGGCGGCCAGATTTTCAAAATTTGGCCGTCTTTTTCTATTGACAACGGCGAAATTTGTGCTATAATACCGTGAACCTTACAGTTTTGAATAAGAAGGAGACATAAAATGTGTTTAAGCTCAGTACAAACTACTGCTTGGAAAGTCGTTATTCTTAGAAGAGAGCTACCTAATATGTGGCACCCAATATTTTGTCACAACATAGATAATAATAGTAGTCTGACTAACTATGGCATAGAATATGCAGAAGAATTTAACAAGTGGCTACAGTCAACTAATGTTCCTATCGTTGGCGAGGATGGTAAATCATACACCTCGGGTTATCATTTGTTTGTCAATCAACATGAGGCGTTAACCTATCTTAGAGATAATGATTTTAGATTTAATCTTAAACCTGAGATAACACTGGCTGTAGTCAACGTTGAATTCAATAACCATAGCGTTGTTGCTATTGGACAACAGTGGAGCGAAGGTAAGACATTTACAACTATTGTAGCACAAAGAATAATGGTTGCAAACCCTAAGCTTGATACTAAGAAGGTAGTAACACCACCGCAAGGCATTTAGGAAATACAATGAACATTCCATTAATTAAAAAGATGATTGAGAAAGGTTATGTTTCTCGCCGCAAGCATCCAACCTGTGACTTGTGGATATTAAACTACACTCCACAAACCCAGTTTGATTTTGAGTGGAACGAAGCTACTATTGTGTGTCGTGGGCTCATAGTTGATGCCGAGTGGAACATCATAGCAAGACCACTTAAGAAGTTCTTCACTATTGACCAACTAACTTCCATAAGAAATAAGGTTCATCACCTGTATGGTCGTAAGTTCAAAGACATTTTTAATGAACGCTTCATCACCATGGAAAAGATAGATGGTTCGTTGGGGATACTTTTCTACAATCCTTTGCTAACTAAGTGGGAAATTGCCACTAGGGGTTCATTTGAATCAGACCAGGCTATTGAAGCCAATAAAATATTGCAAGAAAAATATAACTGGTTAACCTTTGCAATAGATTGTACCTATATGGTTGAAATAATTTACCCAGAAAATAGAATTGTGGTAAATTATAAAAATGAGCGTGCATTAATTCTTTTAGCTGTTCTGAATAATGATACTGGTTTAGATGATTGGGATGAGTGGTCTTTGATGAATAAATATATGAAGTTTGCTAAGCTGTATCACATTAATACTATTGAGGAATTAGAGGCGGCTCCCGATAGAGACAACGCCGAGGGTTATGTTCTTATCTTTGAGGACGGTTTCCGATTGAAGTTCAAGTATGAGGAATACAAGCGGCTTCATTATATTATGACTAGCATAACTGAAAAGAAACTCTGGGAGTGGGAGCGTGACAGTTATGAAATAGACCCTAAGAATGTACCCGATGAATACTTTGAATGGATACTTAGTGTTCAGAGTGGACTTAGAAAGAAATATCGTGTTATCGAGACCGAAGTGTGGAATAAACTCAATGAGGTTACTATAGACCCAAGTTGGACTCGTAAGTATGTAGCCAATCTTATTAAAGACTATCGTTATAGACATATTGTGTTTGCTATGATGGATGAGCATGACTATGCCAAGATGATATGGAAGTTACTCAAACCGGAGGGTTAAAATGTGGTTCAAAAAAAACCGTTTACTTTAGATGTTATTAGAGAAGTTACAGCTAATGCACGCTCTAAATGGGTGGTAACATGTACAAATGAAGATGTAAGAAACATTGTTTCTAAGATAAAAGCTGCCGCAAAAGATAGAAAAGATGAGGTTGCTGTATACATTTCTAAAAACTCTGACATGGAGTATATATTACTCCACTTTAAAACGAAAGGTTTTGACATTGAGTTGGAACAAACCTTTTTTACTGTACACTGCCTACATATTTCATGGGAGAAAAAATGAGCAAGATGATAATTATGCGTGGCCTGCCGGGTTCTGGTAAGTCATTTTTAGCAAGACAAATTTATGATTATTTGCACCATAAACACTGTTATGATGATGGTAAGAGACCGATAATCTTATCAACTGACGATTACTTTATGGTTGGTGATATTTATAAATGGGATGCTAGTTTAATAGGGGCCGCCCACAAATGGAACCAGCGTAGAGTGTCAATAGTATGTAATCTTGGTTACAATGTTATTGTTGACAACACCAACCTTACTGTGCAGGAAATGCATCCCTATCTACAGATAGCAAATTACTTTGAATACTGGGTAGAGCTTGCTGTTCCTCAAACAGATTGGGCAGGTTCTACTGCAACATGTACAGAAAAAACGACTCATAATGTACCTTATGCAACTATAGTTAATATGCATGGGCGTTTTGAATCCTGTGTGTTACCACGAATTCGGGCGAGATTTCCTGATTTGCATATAGAAGATTATAAGAATAGGTTATAGAATGAGTTTTGGAAATCAAAATAATTGTTCTCAATCTGAGGTTGATAAGGTAGTCACAAGGTGTAGAAAAGCTGTAGAAATACATGGTGGTATGTCGGATAAACTATCAACTCTACGTAAGTATTATGCTATGCTGGAACGTTGTGTCGAAGGTGGTGCATTGGCAATGATAGAGGGTGAATTAGATAAGTTAGGAATAGAAAAATGAGTATGACTCTATGGTCACAAGAAGAACTAGATAATCATAGTCCTATATGGGAGTGGATGTCGGGAATAACCATTGGTATAATTATATGTTTGTGTGTATTAGCCTGTGTTTTATCATAGAAGGAGAGTGTTAGATGGCAACTTGGTTAACTGCGGATACACATTTTAACCACACCAATATTTGTGGTCCTTCTATGTCTAACTGGAAGCGCGGATATAGAAACTTTGAGTCCTTGGAACAAATGAACGACACCATCATAGATAACATCAACATGATGGTTAAACCCGATGATACCCTATGGCATCTTGGTGACTTCGCCTTTGGTGACAAGCAACTTATACCAGAGCTTAGAGCAAGAATCAATTGTCGTAGTATACATCTTCTTATTGGTAATCACGATAGAAGATTGTTACAACTCGGGTTTGATAATTGTTTTATGAGTGTACATAAGCATTATGAAATGCGGGTTCATAGAACATTGGTAGTCTTCAATCATTTTCCGCTAGCCGTATGGAACGAGAACGGTGCTGGCTCTGTCCATTTTTTTGGGCATTGTCATGGTAGCTATCAACCACTAGGTAGATGTGTGGATATTGGTTTAGATAATCAACTCATGTTACCCGTTGAGTTATATTCTGCTATTGAAACCTTATTGAAACAAGATATATTTGCACCAGACCATCATGATTCGGAAACTAATTATGGCTAGGAGAAGACTCAAGGGTACTAAACTCAAGAAGGGAATGTTTCCTGATAATCATATGTCTGACGATTTTAAATGTTTTGGACCTCCTTCTACACAAGATGGTGTGTTTAACGAGACCATGTTATGTGATATGGGATGTTTCAAACAGGGTAACAATTGACACTAACAAGTATTATCATGGCGCAGTGGTTCAGTCTACTAAAACTCAGGAATGGTATGCATACTTTGAATATGGTAGAGTGGGACAACCTAGTTCCGCATGTCAATTCATCTGTGGTCCCGACAAAGAAACAGCTATAGCTGAGTACGAATATCAAATGCACGCTAAGAATGATAAGCGTGGAGAATGGACAACCAAAGGTAGTCTGGGTAAAATTCTACAGCCCAAAATGTGATGGGAAACTTTATGAATCGTGATGGTTCACACTTTGTTGATATTGTTAACAAGATTTCACTTGAAGGATAACGTAATGGAAAACCGCTACATAGTTAAAGACATTATGCGTGGGATTAAAGAGGCATTTCATCCTGGTAGGTTAGTATGGTATTTATGGGACCGCAAGTTAGAACGATTAGGAATAGCATACTATTTGAAACAAGAAAAAGCACAAGAAATTTGCGACAAAAAAAACTCCGGTCCTGCGAAAATCCCAGATTTTTCGCTTGACAATTCGCCAAATTAGTGTATACTACAAATGGTGGCTGGCGGCATGTATCTATCGTTCGAGACAATATATACCCCTAATATGTTGCCAGCCCCATATAGCCGCTTAGTACAACGGTTAAGTGCAGCCGGCTTACATCCGGCAAACAGGGGTTCGATTCCCTTAGTGGCTACTTTTACGATGGAGTTCAGGGTGTCATTCCTTCCATTGAAGGAGTTCAAAGACTTATTCCATCATATTTATTTTACTATAGGACAATAATTGGAGCTACCAAATGAAAATGTTGAGTAGAGGAATACAAAAGCTAAAGTATGGTGATATAGAACAACAAGTAACAACTATAACTTGTGAACAAACATTCTTATTCTTTTGGAAGCGTAAGCGTAAGTTTATGGCTACCAAGGAATATCCTACGGGTTATTGGAATTGGTTTAGAATGCCTAATATGACAAATGTTTCTAATGCAGTGTCATTTCAATTAGATGCTTGGAACAGACTATATACAAAAGGAAGATAGGCGAACGGTTAGCGGCCTCATTGGAACTGAGGTACCTTAACGGGTTGTGGGTTCGAATCCCATGTCTTCCGCTCAGGTGAATGCAGTAATGATTACATACATACAATATTTGAATTCATTATAATTTTTGTCACCTATAAGCTACTAGGAGAAAAAGATGTACCGTTCTCCCAAAGATATAAAGAAAAAGCGCCCTAACAATAGACGATATAGATGCAACTGTGATTGGTGTCAACAGAAACGCAAGTGTCGTCATAAAGAAAGATTTGCTGAAGAATCTATAATAGAATATAATATATATGTGAATGTCGAGTAGCGATTACATATCCAATTATGAAGGCTAACCTTGTAATGCCCAAGGAATATTCGCCTCATCCCTTGTCACATATTTTTACCCCTCCGGTGCTAGTAAACCGGATTAACTGGGTCTATAGGACTCAGTTTTGGAAGGTGCCGCTCGTTGGTGGGCAACTGGTCTTGAACGCCAGGGCACGGTGAAGCGTGGGGGTTCGACTCCTCCACCTTCCGCTCGGTGAATGCAGTAATGACTACATAAAGTATCTTGAAATCATTACAATATTTGTCACCAACTGCTGACGTGGCAGAACGGTTATGCGCCGCTCTTGTAAAGCGGTCGAATTGGGTTCGACTCCCTCCGTCAGCTCTCTTTCCAAAATGAGATGAGAAGATACGGAAGGTAAATACTATGAAGAATATAGTAGAGATGATGATTGACGGCAAACCCGTCAGAAAAGTAAGCTTTCAGGGCAAGACATATTTGCCAGTTGTCCTGAATAAAAGGTTTAGTTTGAAACTACGTAACAATAGTAACAAACGAACGTTGGCAGTAATTTCAGTTGATGGTGTTAATGTACTTGATGGTACTGATGCCACCAGCGATGGTAACGGTTATGTGATTGCACCTTGGTGTTCTATTAACATTCAAGGTTGGCGCAATAATATGGAAGAGGTTGCAACATTTGTTGTTGGTCGAAAAGAAAAATCTTACGCAGCTAAAACCGGTAGACCTAATAATGTAGGTGTGATTGGTGTTGCATTTTATGATGAAAACATTCGTCATACCATACCACAACCACCACTACCACAACCAGATGTTTGGGAAAATATTCATCCTATACCCCTGAAGTGGGTTGGTACTAATGAGTATAACAACACTTTACCATCATATGGTTATGAAAGAGAAGAATTTACTAGTGGTGGGATAGTTCTTCCAGATGTAACAATGAAAGCACGTTGTATGAGTAATACACCTAGTGCTTCGTCATGTTGTGGTGGTTCAATGTCACGTAGTAGTAAAGTACCTGCTGCTATACCAGCTTCATTAGGCACATGTTATGGTGATACCATTAACAGTTCTGTGAGAGAGGTAAGCTTCGAGAAAGCTATTTCTTCTAAGACAGTGGTGGTGTTATATTATGATTCAGTTGAAGCATTAAGAGCGAAGGGTGTACCTGTGGAGGTAGATATTCCCAACCCTTTTCCAGGGGAACCGGAGAGATTCTTTTGCCCTCCTCCACCGAGGTAGTACAGTATAGTTAAAATTTAAACATATTCATCTCATTTTGGATATAGCGGTGTGTGTTCGGTTAACACAGTATCCCTCATAAGGATGCCAAAAGGGTTCGACCCCCTTCTCCGCTACTTGCGGGTGGTTAGGCGCGGAAGCATTAAGTTGCTCGCCTTGTCAGCCTCATAAGCTGAAGATTCTAGGTTCGACTCCTTGGCCCGCAACTTTATTACCCTTTAGTGTAACGGTAGCACAAAAGACTCTGAATCTTTTAGTTTAGGTCCGAATCCTAAAGGGGTAGCTTAAAGGAACAATCATGTATATAAATAGCAAAGACTTAGATATTGTAATTGCAACTCTTTTCTTTGCTCTGTATATCTTGAGTATATGTGCGTTTTATGCAGTAAGATAAATTAGGATACTAATGTTAGGACATAACAAATAATACTATGTCCTTACATAAAGTACCTAACAATGACTGAAGAATTTGATGTAACACTTAAAGGTAAGCTGGTTAACGGCGAACTGACTGAAAAATGGGGAGACACTGGTTCAAATAAATTTGACCAGACCACACTGGGTTCATATGCCCCAGTAATTACAGTTGGTTATGCTGCTGAAGAAATCCTAGGAGTAGGAGACATTGTTACTCAGGGTTTCATGTATCTTAAAAACCTAGATGATACCAACTTTGTTACTTATGGCCCAACACTTTCTGGGGCTATGGTAGAATTTGGTAAGCTACTAGCTGGGGAAGAAGCATGGATACGCGTGATGCCATCTGGTTCAATAAGAGCACAAGCTAATCCAGATGCATCTGGTGATGTAAAAGTTAAAATAATACTATTCGAGGATTAGTCCAGAAGGGCTGGGGAGCCCTGAGCCTTAGTTTCCCCGACTAAGGATAAGGACGTTCTCGATGTAGTGGCGGTGACTTTAATGAATCTGTAAGGGTTCATTAAAGGGGTCGGTGGTGGGATACAGAGGTATAGTGTAAGGGTTGCACGGTTGACTTTGAATCAATAAGAGAAGGCTCAACTCCTTCTACCTCTGCTGTTTAGGAGAGTTGCTATAATGAAGAAGTCGGTATCTTCATCCAGTGTTAGTTCTAGAGCGCATACTGGTTTGCCCAGCATAGGTTCGAGCCCTATCTCTCCTTTTTTCATACATGGAGTTCACCTTATCATTCCATCTGATAATGGAGTTCACCAATTCATTCCGTGTATTTGGCCCTATTCGTATAATGGTTATTACAATACCTTGGTAAGGTATGAAAGAAGGCTCGATTCCTTCATAGGGCTCTTACAACACTACAAGCTCGCTTCGGCGGGCTTTTTCTATTGGAAAGGATGTTATGGCACTACCCAAACTACCCAAATTACCAAGTGATGTTAAATTACTTACAGGAGACCATACCGAAGCAGTAACACTTCATGGTGTAACAACTAAAGATGTAGTTATGGTGGTTAATTTTGATAAATTTATTCATTGGTTAGTAGACTGTACGATACAGAGACAAAAAGAAAATGATGGCGACGATACCTGGTGGAAAGAAGGAGATAAACCCCCATGGGAACAGTAAGTCAAGTCGAAGAATGTTATTTGGGTGGTAGAGAATGTATCAAGTTAATACGTAAACTCACCAAACATGTTGAATGGGCTCACCTACAAGACCCGTTCGACGTTGTTGTTTACATCGCTAGAGGTGGACGACAAATAGGCAAACGTATTGCACGCCGCTTACAAATTCCTGTTCGTCACGTCACCATTTCTAGATATCATGGCAGGGTGAACATCCACCATGGAACTTACCGCATCTGTGATTGGAAGAATCCCCTTGTCGTAGATGATGTAGTAGATGATGGAATCACCCTACGTCTATTTTACAATCATTTCGGCCCAGCTACAACAGCCTCGTTATATTATAAATTGGGGACTTTACCCCGTCCTGCTTATTTTGCCGCACTTAAACCAAACAAATGGATAGTATTTCCATGGGAGAAAGATTAATGATTATGTTAAAATCTATGTATAGTATGTTTAAACTAACCTACTGTATGATACCTTTTGCTACTAGAAATGTCAAATATTATGAAGACCCAAATGATTCATTAATAGGTTATACTGATATGTATGTCTTTGGTATTAGAATTATCCGCCTACAGAGGACAAACCCATGGTAGTACCACCAGAAGGTTTTATTACAAAAGTAAAGGTGATTCGAGTTATTGATGGAGACACTGCTGTGGTGGAAATCACACGACGCTTTCCGGTAAGATTTATTGACCCTGATGACCTAGATAATCAATTTAATATGCCTGAGCTTAACACTAAGCTTGGGCGAAAAGTCAAAGAGTATCTAATCGGTATACTCCAGGGTTGTAATGCAACACTGTGGATTCCGGCAGGTAAAAGTAGTATAAAATTAACTGATATCAATAGTTTTAATAGATTGATTGGCGCACTTTGGATAAATGGTCAATCTATTGCTGCACTTTTAAAGGAATATGTAAGAAATGTGCGACAATACTACGACTGAAGAACAAATACCTTATGCACCAAAGGTTGTCTTTGTATGTGGGCCTATATATAGGTGTGGTAGTACATTAATGCAACGAGTGCTTAACTCACACCCAGAAATTTTGATATACGGAGAAGACAATAATATAATTAAGCTTGGAAGAGTAACTATTGCATCACAAAATGGTCGTAGGGAGGCAGCCACAAAACAAGATGCAGAATTTAGAATAAATAACTCGTGTTGGCAAGCCAACCTTGGAGAAGCAAGAGATGCTTACACTAAAGCATATGGCGTATATATAAGTCAAATATTGTTATCTCCCCAACGAGCAGAAAATTTAAATCGAGACATTTTCAAAACCAAATATGTAGGATGTAAATCTCTGTTTAATACACCAGAAGATATACAGTTTCTTAAATGGTTGTTGCCCAGTTCTAAAATCATTTACTGTGCTAGAAATTTTGGAGAATGTGCGCGCTCATACATGAAACAGGAATGGGCAACCATAACACTACCAGACTTATTAAGAATGTGGTCAGCATCAATGGATGCCCTCGATGAAGCCCGCCATGATATAGATTTAGTCATAGATTATAAGCCACATTTTGATACTGATGAAATAGTAGACGCCTTAGAGGGAATCTTACCAAACATTACCTTCGATAGAACAAAGGTCAAAGCAGTGTTAGATAATAAGATAGTCTTCGAAAAGGGCAAACCGGTCAAAGAAGATAAAGATTTAAAAGGTTGGATGCAATACTTATAACAGAATACGAGGAACACAATGTCAAAGCTAATCGTTGAAATAACATCCGTTAAGGATATTCAGCCCCACCCCAATGCAGACCGGCTAGAAATAGCTACGGTCAAAGGATGGTCTGTTATAGTACAGAAAGACCTATTGAGTCCCGGAGACTTAGTTGTGTTCATCCCACCAGATGCTATTCTTCCTGCACTATTACATGAGTACCTGAACATTACTAAGTATTGTGCAGAGTTACCTAAGTCATTTAACACAAATGCTCGGAGAGTAAAAGCAGCTAGGCTGAGAGGTGAAGTATCATATGGAACAATAATGACGATGAAATCGTTCTTAGAATATACTTCGAATAATGGTAATACTAAAATAGATAGTGCTGATGTAATAGATGCATTAGGTATCACCAAATGGGAACCACCCGTTAAGTCTACCCAGGGTGATGTGATGAAAGACAATCCTCAGTTTCCTAAGTATACTTCTATAGAACATTGGGGTAATTATCCTGATGTGTGGTTAGAGGATGAAGAAGTAGTAATAACTGAGAAGATTCATGGGTGTCTTCGTGAAGACTCTTTAGTAACTATGTCTGATGGTACACAAAAACCCATCAAAGATATTGTGGTTGGAGAAAAAGTTAAAACATATGATGTAGACAAGGGGTTATTTACACACTCAGATGTTGAGGGAGTGTTAGTTCAGGATGAAACCGACCAATTAGATTGGTTTGAACTTGAGTTTGATAATGGGCAGACATTGGTTTGTACCGAAGACCATCCGGTATTGACTACCGATGGCTGGATAAAAGCCCGAGATTTAACAGAAAATCATATCGTTTTGGGAGAATCTAGTGTATAATATACTGAGTTTTCAGTATTTTACACAAAGGATGTTCTCATGAAATGTAAAGATGTATTA
>Ga0075125_10000046_pt1 | contig 42440 bp, 43 predicted proteins | sample AntAceMetag02UKN_FD_69810 | JGI IMG/M metagenome (GOLD analysis project Ga0075125, IMG submission 69810) | Saline lake microbial communities from Ace Lake, Antarctica - Antarctic Ace Lake Metagenome 02UKN | ecosystem: Environmental > Aquatic > Non-marine Saline and Alkaline > Saline | place... | reverse complement strand
TCCGGTACAATCACAACCGTAACCGTAAAATTAGTCGGCTCACCTGGGGATAGGAAGTCCAGAACAACACAAGTTTTCTGTGGACTATCATCGTCAATTATCGGAGTTTCGCTACTGTGGTTGCCGGAAAAATCATAGGCATCCAGGGTATAACAAAATTTAGTTTCCTGGCTGTCGGGCGCTGTGATAACTTCCTCATGCGTGAAATCTGTCTGACCGGTGTATTCAATGTCAAAAACCCGGCCAGTTGGATTGTGGGCAGCGCTATACTCTGTGAGCGTAAATCCGGCCAGATCATCTTCTATTAAGGCTTTCTGCCAGCTAAACACGATCCCCTTTTGTCCTGCGCCTGCACTTGTGCAGAGAAATAGTGCAATAGTGCAGAAGATTACTGCAAATCTAAAAAGTTTCATAACCCTTTCTCCTTAAAAGATTAAGCCAAGCACCTTTCTCAAAAAGCCCTTCTTTTCGGGAATTGCCTGGCCTTGATTAACTTCTTTCTTTCCTACTACCACTTCCTTGTCTTTGTCCACATCCACATTAGCTACATTCCCTTCGGCAGTCCCGATCTTCGATTCTACGCCATCCGGGGATATGTAGTGGACCTCCTGCTGGCCAAAAATATTAAGTGCGGTACTGGTGGCACAGCCGGATAATGTGAACGCGACCACAAATGCCAGAACAGCTAGAATTGCACCAAGCGTAAACATTCGTCTGTAGCTCATTTTTTAATCCTCCCTTCATTTTACCATTCTAAAATAGTTAGCCACCCATCTTTAAATTTAAAACAAAAGTGTATCGCTATTATTATCAAGCCAATCATCAATCTACTCAATCGCCTTCCTCCACTAACTTACCGCCCACAATGTCATAGTCTGCTATCACTATCCACGATCCCCGATCCCCGGCCCGGGCTTCCTGTACGAAATCATAGGGCATGGTAATGTCCGGATCCGGCTCACCTACCGCACGAAGGGCATAGCTCACACAATGACACGAATATATCCCCAGGAACTCTTTGAGCGCTTTAATCCACATCCCCACATTTCTAAACCATGATTGCATACCGCACGTTAAGAGAGCATCAAGAGCAGATGCCATATACATACCCCAATCATAAACCCACCCATCCATCGTATCCATCGATGCCTTTGTATCTTCCCAATACAGATCCGGATTCACCAGGACCGTAAGATGGTCGAATGTTCCGCTTCTCTTTCTGCTATCAACGGTTGATTCTGCGTTTGCCCCTTTACCTGGGGTAGATGTATATACAATACCCCCCTCCCCAAGAACGTCAAAGTGCTGATCGGCCCGGTCAATGTTATCACACCGGTTTTCAAACCATGTAGCAGGCAGGGGAAACGATCCTCCCCCATAGAAAAACTGCAAAGCAGGATTTCGCCAGGATAACACCGATCCAACCGGCCAATCTCCTTCAGCAGCCTGGCAGTGTGAAAAACACACCACTGACACAGCCACCACAAGCACTATTTTAAGAGATCTCATGCGTTCCCTCCCTATATGGTACCAGAATTGAATAAGCGTCCATTACAGGGCTTGTCAGGAAGCCCTCTGGCCTCAAGATTTTGCGTTTAGGATCTATCCCGGCATATTTCAAGGGTTTTTCAATGAGTTCATCACACCTGATCCGAAGATGATGGCCTACTCCCAGGAAATATCCAAAAAGGTAAAGGAAATCATATTTTCGATCTTTCAGCTTCTTGCACATTTCCATGATTTTTACTCGCTCATGGATTCTTAGTTTTTCCTTGAGTCTGCACACATAGGTTGGTGGATCTCCCTTGTGCCATTCTTCCATTTCCGGGCCTCGGAAAGTTGCTTCGTAATTTATATTCATCCCCCAAACCCTGCCAACGTACCAGGCAGCATGATAGTATTTTACCCAAAACTTTCTGCGCTTATATAACAAAATGTCAAACGGTCTTAAATCGCATATTTTTATCCGTTTCATGGTCCACCTCCTTAAAGTAGGTACTGTAGCTTTCCCTTCTTCCGGCTTGACCATCTTTGGGTTTTGTTGATCGGCCTTCGGTCTGCGTGAAATGCAATCGGCAGTTGCTTCCCATTCCATTTCCAACAGTAATAAACGCCTATGCCGGTAAAACCCTGTTTTGAAACCTCATGATATTGTTCTCTTGTGGGTGCAGAAGTATCAAAGTGAAAGTCAACTGCTTTGCATTTATTAACTAACAGGTGATAACTATCATCTTCGTGTCCATGAGATCCACCAACATCAACACAACCGCCAACTTTCCAATGAGCAATGATAGGCCAGCCGGTTCGCTCTCTTAAATCATCGAGCATCAAGACAAGCGCATGATCTATATACAGGCCAGACCCGGTATTTAGTGGATCTTCAAACTCCATCGGTTCAAAATGTTTTATGGTATCCCAAAAGCCCATAAGCCTTTTTAAAACTCCATCGGATTAAGACAAAAATTGATTTCTCGTACCACCATGCAAGTTTTAAGCTGACTCCTGTGTGGACCCCTAGCCTTCTCAAATTACAAAATACCAGGGGCATCGGGTTAAACACCCTTTCAACTTCAATCAAAACCTTGTATAGCTTACTCATAGAGTACCGCATCTAGGGCCACGCCCATGTTGGTTGATCTGTAGTAATCGGCAACATCAAACCGGACATACCAAACCTCTTTACTGCCCTGCGTAGTCGTAACTCGCATTTCCACCCGGTAGGTGTATCCAGGCTGCCCGGCCTTGACAAATGGTTTAAGGTAACTCCCGGTGTAGGTATTTTTCGCACCATCAAGGATGGTTGAGCTGGCATCTGTACCGTCATCTTCGCAGATAGCGCTGAAAACAACGGTCTGTATGTCCTCTGCCCCCAACCATTCGGATATGTCCACCGTTACAAACCATTCAGAAAACGCTGGCTTTTCTTCCGGCAGGTTAAATAACCTCTTTCCCTCAATCATTTTTCGATCCCCCTAGAGATAGAGCTCGTAGTCTGGATCAGTCACGAGTGTTGACCCGTTACTAAACACATAAACCCGGAATTTGTTGGTTACAACACAGTTGACATACTCGCTCAATTTAAAGCCACCCTCTTTCTGTTTTATAAAACCCCTCCCAAACCGCCTGATAAACCGGATCCCTTTATCACGATTGATAATGATATTGTGGCTTGGCAAAAATGTGATCGAAGAAACGAAGCTCACCCGTACAATTTGATCGATGGGTAAATTCTTCCAGGTGTTCTCTTTCCCATCCGGCTCATATTGCTTGAGGACCTTCTTATCTACGGTTTCCATTTCCCAGGAGTAGATCATATTGGGCTTTATCATGCGACCTCCTTGATCCAGAGGGTTTCATACTGCTCGACAGTCCCTAGCACATCTTTTACTGCGTTATACACCCCATCAAAAGTGTAGTCATGTCCACAAAGCAGCTTCCTCGGTTTATCCTCCCAGGCCAGGAGATCCGCTTTCACTTCCCCATAGCCATGGCCGCCATCGATGAATACCATGTCAACCGATTTATCCTTAAACGATTTCGCAGTATCAACGCTATCGCCAATCACTACCTCAAGATTTTGAAACTTGTCTGTGTTTTTCTTAAATTCAACAAGAACGCTTTCGGAAGTTTCCTCATGACAGAGTTCAAGCGCAGCCCTACCGCAAAAGGTGTCAACCGCAGTTACCTTGCCTTGCGTACCGGACAGTAGTGCATGAGTTGACCGCCCTTTCCATGAGCCGATTTCAACGATGCCATCCATCTTTTTTGCTTTCTGATAGAGCCAGTTTAGTTCGTTGAAATTCATCCAACCTTGAATATCGTTTGAGTAGAAAAACCTTTCTCTCCCGACATGATCCAAATGAGCATTCTTGTTGATCTTGAGCTTCCCCAGGTGAATCAGGTTAATAGCGGTAGCTGGCTGGCAGAATACCTCAAAACCTATTTTTTTCGCTCTCAAGCAAAATGCCAGGTCTTCTTTGATTTCATCCCCGTTTAGCATTGGATAAAAATTAAATGGCCTTCCAAACTTCTTTACAACTTCATCACTCCACATCTTCTTCAGAATGTGATGTTTGATATAGAGGAATCCTGTGCCGACCCCCAGGCCATCAGGATGTGTAAATACCTCATCAGGAATCTCAAACTGTTTTATCCCCCCGAAATAGTTATCTCCTTCGATGATTTCGGAGTTGTAACTGTCCGGCAATACAAGGTCGTCCTCCCTCAACACCCTATAGACAACAGGGAAATATGGCGCTCTCCTGGCATAGTAGAGGCCACCGATAATGTCTTTGTCAGCGTTCAGCAATTTATCGACTTCCGCAGGGCCAAAAACCATATCAGAATCAACGAAAAGAATGTCCTGGCCTTTCTGTAGCGCCATCCATGACAGCGAGTTTCGTTGAGTTGATAGATACGTTCCTTCGCTAAATTGTGGCTCACACATGAAGCCCTTTGATTGAAGATAAGTAGCGACATTAAAAACACTGATTTGCGCCTCCGGATCAATGGCGGTGTTAAACGGTACTGCGATCCTTATTTTTTTATTCATGTATCCTCGCTTTCCAGGTAGTGAGCAGCTCGCTCACTACCCTCAATAGTGTGAATTTCACACATACAATGTTAAAAATTTTTTATAGGCTGTTGATGTATCTTTTAAACAAGGGCTTATACATTTCCCGATAGGCTCTATTGTCAACCCTTGTATGGCAACTTCTGCAAAGAGCGACTGTATTTTTTGGGTCAAAGCGTAATTCTGGCGCTTCCACCCAGGGCTTTATGTGGTGAACGGTAAGCTGGTTTTTTTTGCCACATATAATACATTGTTTATCTCTCGCTCTTATAAAAACCCTAAATGCCAAGTCTGATTTCGTGTTAGACCCTATTTGAGAACCGGCCTTGTAATACTTTTCTTTTTTTCCACCCTGCCAATTAGGATTCTTTTTGCCAAATAGCCCTTTTCCGTAATTGGGGTTTTTATCTCCGCTAACATCCGCATGGTTATCTCTCAATTTACGTTTTGTATCTTCTGGCAGTTCTCGGTTTTTCCAGGTGTGTCCTTTGACATAACCACCAGTTGTTCCTTTGGCTTTGGCCTTTGCTGATCGGTTGGAAATAAACTGACCGCATCCACACGCACATTCTTCTTTTGATTGAGCCTTTTGTCGTTCATGGAAACTGCCTTCTAATTCCTTCCAAGTTCCTTTTTTCTTCATGTTAGCCTCCCTTAATTTATAGTTTAGGAAAGGCTACCATTTTTCGTAGTGAAGTCAAGCAAAAAAAGAACTATGTTTGCTCACCTCATACACAAATGTCAAGTTTCATCATATGCAAAAGTTAAAGTCTCTGCGCTTAACGAACCTGGCGAAGCTGTTGAGGCCACTGTCATTTGCAGCCGAAGAAAATCGCCCTTATAGCCTGTCCCGGTATGTGGCCCCGTATTCCCGGCATCCAGATCAACGCTTGCGCCTGACGTTTTCGTGAATATGTCCGTACCGCTAATGTCCGCATCGGTTTCCGTTTGCCAATCGGTAGCAGTATCGTACTGGACACCTATCCCTGTGCCAAATCCACTCGCACCATCTGAATAGGCCCTCAAATTCTGTAAATCTACTGCCGGGGTTACGCTCACATAAAAGCGAAGCTGTTTCGTATAGCTATAATCCGACCCGGCAGCCGGGATCTGTAGCCTGTTAGCGGTATCAACCGTAGTTTCAACCGCACTCTTAAATCTAACTGTTCCAGAAGTCTTGTCCACTCCCGTTTCGTCCGCACTATTCTCGTGTATTTGAACCGTTGCAGCCATTTTCCTTTCCTCCTTTTCTCTCCTTCCCCCTTAAATGTTTGTGAAAATATTGCCCCAAACATAAAAGCGTCAAGATATAAGTTTCGATAATTCCCTTGCCAACAAAGCATCGACTCTATTGGCAAATTCTATAGTATGTATCTTGATAGCCTCGATACCGCTGAAGGCATTTCTAGGGTTGAAAAAAAACTATCCTGTTCTAATTTTGACATGAATGTATATCGCGACCCTGCAAATAAAAGAGCCGATACCAATACCGCATCGAGCAAAGTTATTTTCGATACATCTCCCTGGACACATGCATCTAGCTCTAGCTGGACCCCTAATGTCTGCGTCAAGATTGAGTCGATACTGGCTTCCCGGACAAACCCCCAAAACAGGCCAGCATCAATAGAAACAGTTTTGGTCTGACCTACTTTGTTTATTAAAGCCTCAAGATTGGTCGTAGAAAACCCCCAATAAGTAAGCACCCCATCTAATTCAGCCGTAATAGTATTGATTTGGTAGAGATAGCTGTCTAGTGTCGCATTAACAGATCTCCCAACCTCGTTAAGAAGCGCATCAAGGGAAAGCGTTTTGGCAACTGTCCAATAAAGAATTGCGTCTATACCGGTGATACTGGTCTGCTGGACTTTTTTTATTAGCGCATCAAGATTTACCTGAAAAATTAAACCAAATTTATTAAGTAGTGCATCAATAGAAAGCGTACCCGACTTAAACTTCGTTAAAAGGGCATCGAGATCCAATGTGGTAGTAAGGCCAACCTCGTTAAGTAGTGCATCAATGGAAATCGCCCCCGACTCAAACTTTGTTAAAATGGCATCGAGATCCAATGTAGTAGTAAGGCCAACCTCGTTAAGTAGCGCATCGATTGACAGAGAAGCCTCGATCCCCATTTTGTTGAGCAACGCATCTATGGAAATGGTTTTTGTAAAAACATAACACAGGATTGCATCGATCTCTGAGGTTATGGTTAAGCCTGTCTTATTGAGCAGGGCATCCAGCTCGGTTGTTGAGCTTACCCCTAGAGCATTTAAAAGGGCATCAAGGCCGGTAGTCGATGATCCGGTCTTTTTAAGGTACGCATCGAGATCCGCAGCAACCGTACCGAGCTGCCAAAGGAGAGCATCTATATCAACGGTAACGGGAATGCTTTTTGTAAGCAGAGAATCCAAATCAACCGAGCTGCTTAACGCACCCTGGATAAGCGCATCTATGTCAACTGTCGCTGTATAGGTTGCTGCTGCGCCTTCTGTTTGTGCAATGGCGCCATATCGAAGAATGTTCATTTGAGAGATCCTACAGTTTTAGTAAGTTCCAGTCAAAATCTCTTGATGTTCCATCTGTCTGTTCCAACGTGGCTATAATCTCCGTATCAACCGGGACCGGGATACTGTACTTGTGCGGTTCTGCCTGAACATGAGCATAAGTAGCCTGATATGCCAATCTTGAATCCCCCGACGATTTATCCTTTGTCTTTAGTCGGAGTATCACAACATCACCGTTTACCAGGGCATTTGTGTCAACCACTAAAACATATACCCCTGCACCTGTTTCAGTATCCAGTGTGTGCTCGGTATCTACTGTTGCTGTTTGTGTGCCACTTCCAACCGATGAAACTGCCATAATAACCTCCTAGCTTATTCCATAAAAAATAATGCCAAACAACCTGTCAGATGCATCTATACCACTACATGCTGCCCTTGCTGAGATTCTCGTTCCAGCCGGGATAGAGATGGGAATATAAGGGGAAAACTTGCAAAAAACTACATCGATAATGGTATAACTGGTCAACAAATGATTTGACACAATTACCACCTCCGATTCAGCAGCGCCTATCCCTATGTCGAGCTTGAAGGTGTAAGTTGCTCTGGCATGATTCTGGTTCGATGTAATCCCCCACATAAAACCTTGAATGTCATGTGTGAGAGAACTGGTAATCTCTATCCACGCCCCTTTTGTGTTGGCTACTGCCCCCGGATCTATTACTACGCCATCTGTATCGTCAGTATTAGCACCGTAGGTTGTGATTCTACCTGGTGGCCTTTGAGAGTAGTAAGTAACATCATAAATCTGTGTTGCAAGGCCAATGGTGCTACTGGCTACTTCAGCTTGACACCTTGCTGATATTCTCGTACCAGCAGGAATTGGTAATGGGAAATGATAAATTTGAACTCCACGATAATCGTAAGTTTTCCCTACTGCATATATCAAATTGTCCACAATGCTTACTTCCGATTCAGCAGCACCGATGCCTACGTCCCAAAGAATATCCGAATCGGCTTGCGACCAATGTAGAACCTCAATAGAAAATGCACCAGCCTCGAAGTCCGTACTGGCCACAAGTTCTGCCCATGCCCCCTTTGCGTCAGCAGATCCGGCAGCAGTTACCGTAGTTGCGTAATCTGGTGGACCTGGATAACCTTTGTGTCGGGCTATGTTCCCAATCGAAAAAAACATTACCTTACTCCATATAACACAAAATCAAATAACCTGTCGGCTGCACTCGTAGTGCTGCAAGCTGCTCGTGCTGAAATTCTTGTTCCGGCTGGTATGGGGATGCCGAAAAAGGGGGAATGTAAAGGGGTAATGCGGTCAGGAGTGCCACAAGCAGTTTGCCCCCAATTTTCAACTATTATCACTTCCGATTCAGCAGCGCCAATCGCTACGTCAAGATTCCAGTAACAGGTTGTCAAGGCTGTGTTAACCTTATCCCCTATCCTAAAGAAAAAACCCTTGAGGTCCTCTGTTGTTGAGCCGGTAATCTCTATCCACGCCCCTTTTGTGTCGGCTGATGCCCCCGGATCTATCTCTACGCCAGTAGTGTCCGTTTCATCTGCCCCATACGCATCACAATGAGCATAAGAAAATGGCGTTTTGAAGTTCTTTCCTTCAATTAGCCCGACATTTAAAGATATAGTTCTGCTCGCTGTAACATTGCATTGACTCCTTGCTGAAATTCTTGTTCCGGCTGGAATAAGAACGGGCAGAATAAACTCATCATTTACCATAAAGAATGTTTTGTCCTGTACCATTAAATTCGGGAACAAAACCACCTCCGATTCAGCAGCGCCAACGCCTATGTCAAAGAAAAACAATAAGGAACTAAAAACAACATATACCTGAACGAAAAGGAAACAATCGAAGTCCGTACTGGCTACAAGTTCTATCCACGACCCTTTTTCATGTGCTGTTGTGCAGTCAACACTAATCTTAATATCACCGCTACCAAAACCATCGGGATAATGCTTTATCCTTGAGCAGTACCCATGCAAAGGCCAATCACCCATATCTTATCCTTTATCGTGATCTTTTCTTATAATTACCGATTCCGGGGTAAGCCCGGTATGGGAATGAAGGTTGATCACATCCCAAAACCGTTCTCCCTTTTTCCTTAAATCGTCAAGCGCTTTAACCGTAGTATCTTCAAATGATGCCTTCCGATGAGATGTGCATTCATCCCTTATTTTATCGCAATCATTCTGATCGAGCTTTTTGTTTAAGACTTTATTCATGCCAGTAATGTGTTTATCTAGCTTATCCTCTAGTTTCCCCTGGTGTTTGATCTGATAGCTTAACAATAACAATATGACCGCACCCATAGCCGTTGCAATATATTCCCACATCACGCAGCCTCCTTTCTTCCTCGATAGGTTTGCTCGTACCACTTGATTGACTGTTTCACTCTTTCCCTATCACCTTTTGACAGGCTCCCAAAAAAGGTTTTGCGGTGTCTAATCGGGACGCTGGACATGGGATGTGCCAGCTTGATGCTGATCTTCAACCCTTTCATTGTACCGCCAAGCTCGCCATACTTCTTCAGGTACTTCTCGGCTGCCTTAAAATCTGCAAATTTGAGCGCTCTCTTATAGTAATAAAGCGCATTGCTCTTTGCAGTTGGTTCAATCATCGGCCTTGATAGGTTATGGTCCTCCAGGTAATCCGTTGCAAACTTCCGGGTATCGTAATAGGCCATTTCGCCAGGATCAGTTGTGTAAAGAAGAAGGCTTGATATGTCCTGTAATAATCTGCCACCGGTTGTTTTACCCCTTATTGGCATACCGGTTGCCCTTTTATATGGAATGTCCAGCGAGAATGTCCTTAATATGTGTTCCATCTTATCTCTGATCGGTCTTGCTTTGAATATGTCCGGGTACATGGATTTCCCCATTGGCAATTCAAATGCCATTTTAACATCGGGCCTTATTCCCCTTAACGGTTTATTGAGAAATCCTTTCCCTGCATCTTTCGCCAGGTCGTAGAAGCTCATTTTCCTGGTCAAGAGGTCCTTAACATCCTGTGGCGCATCTTCCATGCCGATCCATTCCAGCGCATCACTTAAAGCCCCTTGAAAACGCAAGGTCATAATCGAACCATCATCCCTTCGGCCTAAAATAAGGTGGAGTTGCCTTCTGCCGGACTCCCCAAGTTCTTCTTCTTCGTCAGGCCAGACCAGCATATTGTAGAGCATGATCGCGCCATAAAGCATACTCGCTCTAAACGCCAGGGCAGCGCCTTCTTTTGCAAATGACATGGATGCCATCGAGATAGCCCCTTTTCTGCCTCTCCCTTCCAGTGGTAGGTTTCTAAACAGTTTATAATACCTGGGCGCATTTATCTCCATCCAACTGTAGAAAGGAATGGCTTTTCTTCTCAACCATTGACCGGCCTGGGTGATGTTCCCATAATCGCCCAGGAGATCTCTTGCCAAAAGTGCTGCCTTTTGATCGCCCTCAATCGGAGTTGCTTCGGCAACTTCCCGGTTTGAAACGCCATAGAGGTTCTTTTCACCGGCAGCGATCCGGTCTTTAAATTGTCTGAACGCTGCAAACCTTAATACATTTTCTCGCCAGGTAGTAAATTTCTTTGACCCACCCCAATATCTTTGAATGAGATTAGGTTTCTTGCCTTGCAACACCCTTATAAAATTCTCATATTGTAAACCCTTCACAATATCGGGAATATCATGGACGGTCATTCCAGATGCGATAACCGCTTCTTTCCTTGCAGTTTCAAATTCTGCCTTGAGTTCGGGTGATAACTGGTTATGCCGGTAGTGATATTTCCAGAGGTCCTTCGCTGCTTTTAAGGCGTATTTTGTGATTATCTTCGGGTTATAGGCCAGCGTAATGTCAGAATCCCCGGAAAGGTTGTTGAAGTTGTACTTTGCTATCCTTAAAGGGTTCATCAGGATATATTGTTTCCATAAGTTCAATGACCGTTCCGCAATAGCTGATATTGGCCCTTTGTTTGGGGACACATTGAAATCATCCATTGTTTTAGCTAGGCTTGCAGGGATTACCCACGTTTCGTCAAGACCCCGCCCCATTATCTTTTTAATATCGCTTTCAGATAAATCCCTGTTCCCTGCAATTACCTGTTCTAAAATCTTGTCATTTATAGAGTTGATAACATACCAGGCAGTAAAGGGTTTGGGTTTCCAATCGGCATATTCCTGCTCTCCCTTTTCTCTGGCCTTCCTGTTTCTTGCATCCAGCATGGTTTCCCAAGTGCTAAATTGATTCCCCAGGCTGTTCTTAATAAAACTATTCCTCTCCCTTATCCCGTTGAATATTGTCGCTGCGGATTGAGCGCCTTCCTGCTTGCTGTTTATGAGATAACTCAAATACTGGAAGATCAGAGGATTGTCTGTAGTTACAGATCCCCACATATCGGGATCATCCGGCATATCTTTCATGGCAGCCTTTTTCTGTTCGTAGGAGTCGGCAAGATCTTCTATGATCCCCTCGTATTCCGGTGGACCGTAAAGCTCACCATCTGCAGCCAGCTTTCCTAATTTGCCAAAGCCCATGGCAATCTTTATGCTATATGGTTTTAGAGGATCTATCTCTTGCCCTAGTTCGTCTGTTTCAATCTCCCCTTTATCCCTCAAAACTTCCCATAGCTTTGCTATGTTTGTGTCTTTCGCCTTTGTCCTCAACGATTTTACAATATTGTATTCTTTTTCCAGCTCGTCAAGAATCTCCTTTGCCCTTAACTGCGCTAATCCCTGGGATACTACTTCAAACTCACTTTCGGCATATTCGGTGTTGTAGTCTTTGATTGATCCGATCCTGGCAATCTGCCAGCCTTTTTTATGCACTCTTACGTCCTTCCCTTTCCCTTCATATTTCTTCTGCATATATTCAAGGACCTGGTGATGCCAGTAATCTTCGTTTTTAAGAATGGTTTTCGGGAGAAACTTATCATTAATGAGATCCTTTTTCAGTTTGTTCATAAACTTCTTTCGTTTATCCAGGGCAGCCTTGATCTTCGGGTTTTCTTCTGCCATCTTCTTAAACTTATTCAACGTGCTGACTACTTCTGCCCTGTCTTTAAATTCAAAGGGAAGTCCGTCAGCCGGATCTAGTAACCGTTTGCCGGTTTCCGGATCGGAGATAGCATCAATATCATGCAGCATATCGGACAAAAGTAGATTCATAGAGAACGCATCATATTCAGCCGGGGTTAAATCAGACAGGGTATCTTTTAGAAAATTAAGGGCCGATTCTTTTGTCGCTTCCCCGATCTCCTGAAACCTTCTCAACTGGTTTATAGCATATGCGTGAAGTTTCGGATCGAGATCTGCAAAATGACGAGTTGTAGATGCCTTTATCTTCTCTCCTAGTCTTTCTGCTCTCTCCAATATAGGTGTTTTAGGTATCCCTCTCGCTGCCTCGATCCTCGGCCTTACTTGAGTGGGTAGCGCTGCCATCGGCTCTTTAGTGGGAGATACCTCTTTCTCTTTGGCAAACTTAAAACCCATTTGTTTTGAAGGCTCTTTAATCCCTAATTTCTTCCTGACTGCTTCCTCGCTAAACTCTGATACCGGTATAAAGTGCAGCTTTTTCTTCCTGTCCTTAAAGGCAACTACATCTTCCTGCCCCATAAAGCCTTTCTGTATCCCTTCATATTTTACGGGGAATTGTTTGAGGACTTTTTCGGCCTTCACCGCTACCGGCTCTCTTTCCCTGGCAAACTTTGTTGCAGCACCCCTTAATTCTCCGATGTCATATCCTTCCTCTATAGCCCTTTTTGTTGCGCAAACAATTATCTTGAGATCATCATCGGTAATCTTGAAGTTAAACCCCATCTTTCGCAACCAGTTTTTGATATAGGCATATATCCTTCTTAAAAGGCCAGGCTTTTCATTTTTCGCGGCCATCTGTGCCAGCTTTTCTTCGGCTGCGGTAAGCCGATCTTCCTTTTTGCTGAAATCAAGTCCATAGAGATCTGCGATGTCCTTTAACTTTTTAGGCCCATAGGAATTATAGACTTGTACCAGGAAAGGATCAAAAGCCTTGCCAAAAAGCCTCCTTGCGCCAAAATGGCCGTACAGCTCATGGAAAAGTGCTTCCTTGGCCTCATCAACACTTGAAAATCCTTCGGCAACAAGCGTTATTTCGTTGGTTTCCTTGTCGAATACAGCCTTTACCCCTGCGCCTTCTACCTTCTTTGCCTCCTTTTGCAGCTCTGAAGACAGTTCGGAGATTGAATTTACCACATTAACCCCAGGGGTTAATCCTTTGAGGTTTTTTAAGATGGGGTTGATTGTATTATTTATTTCCTCAACAGGAATTCCGGTAGCCTCTTTAGCTGCCCTGGCAAACCGGGCAGAAGATGGCGGGGTTATTTGGATGATGGGCCGATTCTTGATGATTGCTTCAAAGGTTTTAATGCCTTGATCGCCTACCGGGATAAAGTAACGAAGATTATAATTTATGCGCTCTGTAAATACTCCATGTTTTCTTAATTCTTCTGTGTGTTCCCAATCGGGGCCAATAATCTCTATTCTCGATTCCCCGGCTACCCTGCGATTGACGATTTTCCAATCATTTGAAAGCTCTGCCTGATACCGTTCATTGTAAATTTTATCAAAGGCTTCCGATGGTTTTAATTCTACTCCGGTTGCAGTTGCCCCTAGTTTCTTTAAGGTTTCCTGTACTTCATTGGGGTGAACAACTCGGCCTAAAAGAAGCTCTCCTTCCGATGTTTGTGTTCTTAATACCCTGGTATGTTTGGTCGGGAGCCGATCCCACACGGGAAGTATCGCACCGGTAACAAGATTGTGTCGCTCGGTCCTGGTAGCTGGCATCTCACTATATGCCTTATCCCAAATCCCCGCTGCTTCTTCAGGAGTCAGATGTTCCCACTTATCGCTATCTTCAAGGGTGGATGTGTATACTCTTTGTCTATGGCTACCGGCATTAACAAGATGAAAGACCCTTCTTGCAACACCCGAAGTAAGGTCAGTATGATCTCGCTCTTTTGAAGATACCCATACCATTCCACTTTGCTTGTTTTGGTAAAATCCCTTCCCACCCCTAAAATGACTTTTGGCATCTTCAAAGGTTAATCTCTCTGCTGGCTTAACAACGTCTAGCTCAACATATTTCGTTTCTGCGCCTGTTCTTTCATCCGTATATACTACTTGCTCACTTGCTTTATCAACGCTCTGACCCGTAAGATTCTCGATGCCTACATCAAGGGTACCTGCTTCCTCATGCGCCCTTACATTGTCTTGTAGCCTTTGCTCAAAAGCATCAAAGACCTTATCCATAAAATCAACTTTGAGGTTAAGTAGCCGGTTTAAAAACCGATTCATTTCTGGAAGATTTGAGAGTATGTTCCCATGCTCGTCAACTATTTCTAACCTCGTCTGTTTTTCAAATTCTTCAACGGAAATTTCGGGGATTTTTCCACTTACAATGTCTCTTAAAAATACTCGTAGGGCATCCCTGGCATGAGAGCTTTCCAGGTTGTCGGCTGCCTTAAAGATTCCCTGACTACCGGCCTGTCTTTGCCCCTTTGTTAATGCGCCAAGCTGATCCAGCCTTCGGGCAATGGTCGAGATAAATCTCTTTTGACCCTGAAGGTCGGTATGCACTAGCACATATTCGGGCGGTTGGGCCTCATTTGACCTATGAGATCTCCCCATTCCCTGAACTGCGTTATCAGCTCTCCAACCAGCTTGAAGAACATAGTGGATTCTCTTTCTCTGGTTTTTATATCGCCTGTCAGCGTGATAGCTTACCCCTGTTCCACCAGCATCGGAAAACGCTAGGGCTTGTAGTTTATCGTCAAGGAAATCATCAACTTCTGCTTTTATTGAACTCGGTGATCTTTTCTGTATTATCTTTTTCTTTGTGTTGGGATCTACTACAACCCTTCGGCCCCTCCCTGTTACTTCAGCAATCTTGTCTGCGCCAAAAAAATCAATAAGAGCATCAAGGGGACCTGCTAACCCCTTTAGCCCGGAAAGTTGGTTTAAGAGTTGCTCTTTCAAGCGCATGGCTTCCTTGTTAACCATCTTGCTGCCATCCGCATTAAACAATGGCCTTGAGCGAGTATTCCCATCTGGATCTGTGAATTCTTCGTATTGTTGAGTAGGAAAGCCATTTTCAACAAAGTCAATAAGCCTTTCCTTCGGGGTCATGTCGAGATCTTCTATCTCATCACCTTCCTGCATTTTTGCAAATGATCTCTGCTGTTGGGCCTCATTGGTATTAACGAGCTGGAAGATAACCGCATTTCCCTTTTCTATTTCCTTTTTGGCATGTTCCAGGGCCGAAGGCATCTGCATGGTAGTGAGGACCTGGTTGAAAAATCTCTGGTGTTCATTCCAAAAACGAGAATTAATAGATCTTTTGCTTTTCGAGTTTGAATCCTGTGAGGTTACGCCCAGGGCATCTTCAATATTGTCAAGTACCATTTGCCATGCGTCTACAACTATATCCCATTCTTTTTTCTGCTTTTCGTTTAATTTGTGTTCAACTCTTTGGTATTCAACTCCATCAAAAGAAAGTGATCGGGAAACATAACTGCCGAATGCCTTTAGGTCCCTGGCCACAAGCTCCATGGCTGCAAGACCGGCACTCGCTATTTGATTGACAAAAGAGGTTTTCTTCCCGAATGCCGTCCCCTCTCCCCACAACCCCAGGCGTTCAGCATACGCAAGATTCAATACTTCCGTTGCGCCTGTGGCTGATACATAGAGAAGTCTGGCGTTAGGAAACGCCCTTTGAAAGTCGATACCCTTTAGTGCAGTTTGGGAGGGTTTTGAGATTCCCATCTTTCCTTTTACTTCCAGGGCATTTCCCATTTTGTGCGATTCGTCAAAGACGATTGCTCCGTCAAAATCTTCACCAAACCATTTTCTGATCTGCTCTAATCGGGATACCTCGGTTTCTTCTTCGCCTTTTTCCTTCACTAAAGTATTGTAGGTAGTAAAGGCAATCCCTTCTTCTTCTTTAAATTCATCTGATATTTTATAATTCCCATGCCCTTGTTTGAAAAGAAGGGTTTTATCCCATCCAATGTCCTCTACATCTCTCTTGGCATCTTCAAAAAGTGTCCATTTCGCAGAAACCCATACAGCCTTTTTCCTGCCTCTGTTCCAATTATCCCAAAGGATACCGGCAATTTCTCGGCCCTTTCCCACTCCTGCGCCATCACCGATGAAATAACCCCTTCTTTCTCCATTCGGCAATATTTCGGAATGGGCCTGACCAGCGCCGATAATAGGATCTAGCTGCGCGCTGCTTAAAGCGCCTGACTTGATGGGTTCTTTTGGTAGGTTGGGGATGTAGTCTGTTCCTGGAGGCTCAACCGCAGCCATGGCTGCCGATTGGACTAATGGGGTAGGGTGAGGTTTCGAGCCTTCTATTCGAGCTTGTTCCGGTTCAAAATCCTCGAAAACTGAATCGGTAAATTTCTTGGGTTTTAGGGTAGGTCGCTTGCGCTTGGATAGTTCGTCTGGCTTTCCACTAGCTTGCTGTCCAGCACTTGGAGTATGCCCAGGGCTAACTCCTGGGGGCTTGCCTTCTCGTTCACCAGTTGGGGTTCCAGGTTGTCCTCCGATTGGTTTAGAAGTAGGAACTTGTGGGCGTTCTCCGGTTTCCACTGGAGTAGCAGTTCCTCCACGTTCACCAGCAGGGGCCTTTTGTCCTTCAGTTCCACCTCCCCCTTGTCCAATGCCCACAACGCCAGTTGGAGATGGTACAGATGCCGGTCGCTGTACTCCTTGTCCACTTTCAGTAGGTGTTTTTTCGCCAGTTGGTTGAGTGGTGAGTTGTTTTGCGGGATAGGCTCGGTCATTTCTTATTCCCTCCAATAAAGGCAATAAATCTTCAACCTTTTCGACTTTGCCTGTTATTATATTATCTGCTTTTTTACTTGTTTTGTCAATAACTATTATCCTGTTGTCAAAGGTATTGCCGTACTTCTTATATTCCCGGCCACTTATCCTGATGTTGGCTCTTACATTGTAATCTTTCTTATCCCACCATTCCCTGAAGACCGGTGAATTAAGGCCCATTCCCTTGCCAACAATGGTAACCAGCCTTCCCCCAGGTTCCAATCTTGCCATAGCCTGCTCAATATGCCTGGTAGCGAATTTAGTATCTCTTTTCCCCTCCATCCTACCGGCGGTAGAGCTAAAGGGGGGATTCATTACGACTACCGTTGGCTTTACGGTATCGGGAAGGGTGTTATCAATCTGCTCTGCGTTTAAGTTGTAGTATTCATCGAAATCAAGTTGCTGAAGAAGGTCCAGCCTTTTTTTAGAAAGCTCGTTTACGATTACCTTTGATACATCGGCTTGTTTAGCGAATACTGCGATCCCCCCGATCCCTGCGGATGGTTCAAGGACCACATCATCTTTATTGAGGTTGGCAGCCCAATTAACCACAAAGGCCAGGTGAGGGGGGGTGGAGAATTGCTGAAACTCGTCTGATTCCTCGGTCCTCTTAGTTTGGGTAGGGAGTTTGTTGACGAGCTGCTTTAATGCAACAACGATCTGTTTCGCTTGTTTTATATCGGCAGTAGGATTAGAGGTTAGATCGACTTGATCCAGGTATTGATTAACGCCCAATTCCATCAGATCATAGGCATCTTTCGCAACATATTTCCCCTGGGCCTGTGTGCCACCAAAATGTTTGTCGGCCTGGTCGAATAGATCTTTGGCAACGAAAAGCCTCTTTTTGCCTATCTGCTCAACTACCCACTCGGATACCGGATTGGTTTTGGCTCCGGGCTTATATAAATTATCAATCCTTGGCTTTAATACATTTTGTGCTGCAGGAGAAAGCTCCTCCCATCTTGATGATGATATTTTTTCTCCCAATTTTGATAATTGGCCACTCCTGGTAATCCATCCAGCGTCTTTTGCCAATTCTACCTTGCGACCCAATTTTAATTTACTATCCCAATAATCTTGATAGTTCTTCTCGGTTACTTCTTCGGCTGGCTTCTTTGTGATATGCAACTGCTTCTTTACTTCTGTAGGCAGCTTCCCAATGTCTTTCGCCCTGACAACCGGCTTCTCAAGAGTGATCTTGTCAAATTCATCTTTGGTAATGGTGAAATCATCTTCTAGGGTTACTTCTCCTTCGGCAACCTTCTTAACCTTGTAAATATCACCGGCAGTATAGACAACATCACCTTCCTCAAGGTCCAGATCCGCTATTACTTTTTCCTCAAGACCTTTTTCTTCCGGCCTTTCCATCTCTTTTGCATGTTCTTCCTCTGCTGCTTTTTCAATACCTTTCTCCGTAACAGGTTTAGTCCAGTTGTCTTTCAACCACACCTTGAAATCAGATAAGGTGGTATCGGAGTTAATTATCCCTTCTTCTACGAAACGCTCCCTTAACATATCAAAGGGTAGCCCTTCTTTACTCACTATGCCTATGTTCGTACCGCCACCTTCCTTGACTTTTGCAAAGTCAGCCTCTCCCCCTTCTTCTATATAAATACCGCCCAATGCCTTAACAATTCCTTGTGGGGTATCTCCGGGCTTTGATTTGTAGGGTTTCCCGGTTTTGGTTGGTTTGGCTGGCTTCCGTAATGTCTTAACGGCCTCAAGATAGGCTTTTTCGGCATCTCCAAATTTCGGGAATGTTTTTGCCTGTACTACTTCATTCGCATCTGTATCGAATATCCGAATGATACCGCCCTCTCCCGCACCATATAGCTCATATTCTACCCCGTCTATTTTCTGCACCCTTTTCACAACGGCATCTTTATTCGCAACTTTCAGCTTGTCGCCTACTTTCTTCTCTCTTGGTTTCTTTTCTTCTCCACCAAAGAACTCCTCTATCGCTTGTAGCTTTTCTTGTTCTGTTTGCTCTTTTCCTACCTTTTCAGCTTCCTTGGCTGGCTTCTCCGGCGCTGCCGGCACCGCTTCTTCTTGCTCTACATATTCACTAATCGCTTCATCAATTACCTTGCTTATAGGCCAGTTCCAGGTCTGCTCGGTGTACTGTCTTTCCGTCAGCATCCTCCCGGCAAGCTCGGCAATTTCTCCCTGGGTTTCTTCATCCTCTACCCCTCTCTCCTTCGCTTTTGCAATCACCCGATCATTGAAATCTTCCTGTGCATTGATAAAACTGTTTTCAGCGCCAGCCATAAAAGCAGCCGGTTCATCTTTTAGTTTCTGCGCTTCTTCTCTTAATGCTTTCCGCTTCTCCTGATCCGGTTTCTCCCGTTTGCCTTTAAGGGCTGCAAGTTCCTTCTCGATCTCCTTTAATCGGGGTTCATTCTTCTCGGTGAGCTGATCCTGAATTGTAACCATCTTGCCCCATTGATCGTCAAGATCAGCCGGTGTCATATCATCCCTAAACTCGATGCCAGGTACTTCTATTTCTTCCCCTTCCGATGTTTGAAAAATTCCACCTGCTTTAATCTCTTTTTTGCTGCCTTCTCGGTCTTGTAGGGGCCTCCCAGGTTCTTCCCCTTCTCGGATTGCACCTGGTAGCCTCCCTTCACCTTCCTTATCATAGCCCTGTTCCTCCATGATGGTTTTTCGTTCTTCCTGATATGCCTTTAAATTGGCCTCTTGTTTCGGTGATCTCTTTTTCATGCTTTCAAGGTTTGCAATTCTTTTGTTGAGGGCATTTAGGTGATCCTGTATTCCTTTGTCTGCTCCCTTTTCCAGCTCTGCGAGCTGCTCCGGGGTATAGATCCTTTCAATATCTTCCTCTGTAGTGGCTAACTCCGCTTCGGGTGGAGTTACGGTAGGCGCTTCCTCGATCACTTCTTCGGCTGGCGCGGTTGGCGCAAATCCCCCAACTTCTTCAATCGGGGTTTCCGCTTTTATGGCCTCCCCGTTTTCAATGGCTACGAAGGCATTATGCCCCCATACCTGGGCTATCTCCGGATCAAATTCTTTTAGGATCTGCTCGACTTCAAGGGCTGCCTTTTTACGATCCTCTTTTGGCGCATCCGGATTTTCTAGTTTTCTCCTTACATTCGTTCTCTGAAGTTTATTAATCGTGCCGAATGTACCGCCAAAAATAACAGAGGCAACAAGAGAAGGCCCAAACGCCTGTTTTGCTGCGTCCCACATTTTAGTTTCGCCAAGCCCGATCTTCCTTTCTTCTTCAGCTTGCAGGGCAGCAGTAGCCATTTCTGTAGGCACTTCCGCACCGATAACCCCGCCTAGCCTCGCTAGATACCCTTTCCATCCTACCTTGAATAATTCTCCTATCCCCTTTTTAACTGTTTGTTGAGCTGGCGCGGTAAGGGGTTTTCCCACTTTCATAAATCCCATTTCAAGGAGGTCCGATATAAACTCGAAGCCGCCTTCGTAGATTGCCGATCTGATAGCTACCGGCTGGCTTATCTCTCTAGGTATTCTTTTTTCATCAGCTCTGCTTATCACATCATCATATTGAGCCAGGCCAAAGATAGTACCGCCACTTAAAGCATAACCGCCGATCATACCTAGTGTAGCGCCGGTCACGGTGCCAACGCCAGGCAATGTGACGGACCCCAGAGAAGCGCCTATCCCTGCACCTAAAGCTCTGCCGGCAACACCGCCTGGGATACCGGCTATAATAGACTGAACGGCCTGCTCCGTCCCCTGTGATATGGTCCCGACAATTCCTTCCTCGTATCTTGGTGCTGTCTGCATCCAGGGGCTTACTTTTCTTTTTTCTTCAACCGCCTCAAGAAAAGGAGTTAATAGTCGGTTTGCTATTGGACCTCTTTCAGTACCAGGGATTAATGCGCCTTCTACTGCCCTACCAGCTTTCGCCGTTAATTCAGTAGCGCCAACAACGCCTCTCGGCACACCCAATGCTATTTCGCCCAATGCAGATCTTTCCCCAACGGCTTCTTTCCGATCCCTTTTCAACCGTTCCTGGTGGACGCCCTCAAGAATTTTGAGGTCAGGCGGTGTTATGCCAGTTTTTTGAGTAGGGGTTGCCCTTCCGGGTTTACCTCTTATAAGCTGTCCTAGCTCCTGTATTTCTTCTTTCGATGGTATAGGCATTTATAACTTCCCTTTAGAGGCTTCTCCATATCTTCAATATCTTCTTCTGCTTTTCTGTTGGCAGGAGATTAAAAATCGCATTTCTCTGTTTTTTGTCAGGAATAGAAGCTAATTGAGTCGCTGCAACCTCCGGTTCGGCAGCACTAAGGGCATCTGCAACAGCGTCAAGTCCTTCCTGTGCGCCCCCTGGCAATCCAGCTCCAGGAGTAGAAACACCTCCAGTAAGCTGATCTAAAATAGATGGTTCACCCATTGGGCTTGATCCTAATTCCTCATACCTCTTAAAAGGTTTTGCTTGCTGTTCAAGCAATCCATATCTACCCTTTAATCTTTCTACCGCCAGCTCATGCGTTCTTTCTGCCTGTACTGCTTTTACATCAATTCCTACTCCTTCATACGCTTCTTTTGGGGTAGCGTAACTCCCGCCTGTAATCGGGCTTACCCAATGGCTTTCCGTTCCCTGTATTACTCTGATCGGTTTGCTTTTCCCCAACCGTTCATCAAGCCACCACCAGGCTTTATTAAAATCCGGCTGGAATTTTCCACCGGCAGCCACTTCCGTTGCCCTTTTGGTGAGATCCGGTTCTCTTGATTTTGCATCTATCATTAATGACCTAAAGCCCAATGGTTGTGTTCCATCATCCGGTTGTGCAAGTGCTTCCGGGGCAGTTCCACCAGGTCCTTTTAGTTTCTGTCCTACTTCATAACCAGCAGCGCCAGCAGCCAAAAGAGGATTCCCACCGCTTTTTAATAAAGCCTTACCCCCGACTTCGAGAACATTGGCTACTCTTTTAGGTGTAATTTCGCTTGAAATTCTTGGCAACTTTGCAGTTCCGGCAACCTCCCTCATTCTTTCACCAGGATTAACGCCTCTGCCAGACAAGGGGGTAGGACCGGCAGGGGTTTCTTTAGACCTTCCTCCCCCTAAAGAAGTTGCTCTATAATAGGCTTCCGGCATGTACCCGGCTATTCCCTTGAGCTTTTGTTTTACCCCGGCATACCCTTCTTTCCTGCGATCAAGGAAAGACCTAACCCTGGCTCTTATGTCAGGGCCTCTCCTTTTATTAAAGCTAGAAAATTCATCCCTTAATCCATACATGGCCATTTCCAAGTCCTCCCTTTACTTCCAGTTTTTCAATAAGTTGAACTTATCTGTTATTTCCCTTGCCCCTAACCGCAAATTTCTTCTTCTTAATAGGGGTTGCATGGGTGCTGGTTTCATGGCTGCCCTTGCCACCCTTCTCCTTAAATCAGGGTGTATCAGCATTTCCGCCCCTTCCTTGTTTCTAATCCCGGTCCCTCTCCACCCTGTAGTCTTTCTCGCATTGACCGATGCTGGCAGCCCTAACAACGATTTCTTTGCATTTGAACTTAACATTTGCCAGCCTCCCTTATTCGCCCTGGAAAATATGTTGTACGTTATCACTAAACCTTTTTACGCCAGCCTTTACTTCGGTATATTTTACGCTACTGTCACTCTCCGAATTAACAGCAGATCCAGCTCTTGAGTCTGACCTTGACTCGCTTAACCCAAGATGAACAGATGCACTAGCTGAAGATATGGCAGAGGCGCAAATCTGTGCTGATACTTGTGCAGCAGCTTTCATGCTTTCGACTTGCAACTCATAAAGTGCAACTGATTTTTTCATGTAGATCTCTGATTCTTTTACCCGAACATCATACTCTGCCACCCTTTCCGATACCCGGCCAGTATACACTTTAGACAGGGCATCGGCTTTTGCGCTAAACTCTCCTACTTCTGCGGTATATACATCTGTTTTGTATCCCATCTCTTTCGCAATCATTTCGGCTTCTGCTATCGCTCTTTGAATATCTGCTTTGAACTTCTCGATCAATCCCAAGTATGTCTGAACTTCTCCTTTGTTATGCTCGACCCTTAATTGCATTTCCGTCATATCAATATCCGCAACAACTTTAGAGGCAGCGATCCTTGCAGAATAGGCATCAACCTGTGTCTTATACATATTGGCTTTTTCTGCTTCACCGCCTATTTGTGCCTGATATGCGTTATATCGGCTGGTAATAGCACCAACCCTTATACCATAGGCTTCTACAACAGCTTTATATGCCTGTATTCTTGTCGCATCATATTGAGCCTGGATGTTCGCCCCTTCCATCTGTGCTTTATATAAATCAATAAGCGTAGCGATCCCTGCGATTTGAGCTTTATAAGCATCTATAAGGGCTGCCTGGATCTGGACAGAAACCTTAATCCCTTCAACCTGTGCTTTGTAGATCTCCACCTTTGCTATCTCTGCCCTGATCCTTGATTCAAATACCTGTGCATAGGTTTTGTATGCTTCAAGTTGAGCCTTGTAAGCCTCGACTTTCGCACCATAAATCATTATTGCCATTTCTACGGTTTTCGCAGCAGCCTCTAATGCTCTTTGCTGGACACCGCTTAGGTGGGTCATATAGGTTTTTTCCCAATCGACTACTGCCTTAATAATAAAATGTGTATTCTCCTGTGCTAATTTGGATTCTTGGATTAGAATATCATTGTTGAGATCTTCGTTAAGTTGGTCGATCCTTGCCCTCACTTCTGCCAATCTACTTACAAGAGCGCCCTGGGGTAATGAATGGCCTTTAGCTGACCACATATTTAACGCTTCATTGTAGGTCTTTTCAGTTTCTACTTCCTGTCTTTCTAGCGCTCGATCCCATATTGCCTGTTCGATTACAGCACCTAACCCTGATCCTCCGTTTTGAAGATCGAGAAGGAGTTTTGATTTCAGTTCTTGCATTAAATCGCTATCATAATCTGCCTCATCCCATGAAAATGCTGGTTCTGGCGGTGTAAGGTCCATCGATGGTGCAACCCCTTCAAATGTTGGCATGGTAATCTCAGGGGGAGAAGGAACGCTTATACCATCAAGCGTTGGGAGTGCTGGTAAAGTAATGCTTGGTGCTGTTGGAATAGTTATGTCTGTTGGTGTTGGCGGTTCAGTGTCTAAAGTAGGCCAAACCACATCAGGTGGATCTGGAATGGAGAACGCAGGAACAACCACATCAAAAGTAGGAATGTCCACAGCATCGAATTGAAACGCTGGCATTTCAGGGGGAGTATGTGGGAAGGGGGGTAGTTGAACGTCAATATCTTCTATGTCTGGCGGTTCTGGATCGTATAAACGAAATCCATCAAGCCCCATGAGGTCAACAGTATCAAAGGGGATAGGGTCGTAAGGCCAGGGGAATTCCTCCGACATCTCTCTCAATGATTCAAGCGCTGCTGTAAAATTACTATAGGCCGCAGAAACTGAAAAAGTGCCAAGGTTAAAACGAGTGCCTGCCAAACTACTAGCATGTGATGCCCCACTACCTGTAATTGTACTTGGATAACCTATCATTGTCTTATCCTCCTAATCGCCCTGGAAATGGCAAATCTACATTACCACCGCCCAAAGGCCCTGAATGCAATGAACCTATTTCTATCGTTGTTTCTTCAAATAACCTAGTGCTTCGATGAATCCAGACTAATTCTCCATCAATTTCTATCTTCCCTTGTCGGCCCTCGATATTGGCATAGTACGAATCTGACCCTGAAGGGAAAAGGGTATAGTTGTTTTTATCCCATTGAGTAACCCCCAACCAAGTATTCTTATACCTTGCTTGTAAGGGGTATTCCTCACTGTTATACCAGGGATTCCAATACCAGGTCATTATTGTTTTTTCTTCACCCTTCTCCTTGTATTTATATAGGGCTGGCGTAAACCATTGTCTCGCACCACTAGTAGCAAATCCAGCAGTATCAAGTTTGTAGGGTTCACTGTCATCAACTTGAATATACCAGGATTGTTGTGGGTTTATGGTTATGTGATAGCCACCAGCATAATCCCAAAATTGGTAACGAAATTTATCAGCTTGAGGGGTCAAACCATAGAGTAAACCCCACCTTTTGAAATCGGCTGTTCCAAACCCTTCAAATGTGTGGGTAAGGTATGTTCCATAAAGGTAATCATAGTAATACCATCCATAGTTAAAAAAATAATTGCCAGCATAGTACCAGGACTCCTCTACATAATTATAAGCATAAGTGTATGGCCCAACAATGGTTGGTCCGACTGATTCTTCACTATCATTATCCCAAAAACTTATATACTTTGTAATGGTGCGTATTTGGTTTATAACGTAGTGATGCCACCCATCTACGGTTATTCTTATGCTCTGCCCTGTTACGGTGGAGGATGTAATCATTTCCGTAGTGTGCTTACCGATTGGTTCAAGTTCTCTATAGAGAATCAAAGCATTGTTCATCATCCCATTTCCAGCAGCCCCCATATTAGCTGACTCACCCCTTCTTATCAAAAGTTCTGTGTCCACTTCATCTGACGATAAACTCCAAAGTCTATTCTCTGCCTGGTTTTCCACATAAGGGGCGTAGGGTATATACCCTCCACTAAACTCTCTATTCCCGGCTTTACTCATTACATAGCCTACAAGATCCCCCCCGCTTGCTGCATTTTTCATATCAACCGCAGGAACTAATCTTTGGTACAACCCACCGATTTTTTGCCCTACCCTAGTTTCTTTTGGTGGTTCAACCGGCTCAACTCCAACAGGCACTTCAATGACTGCCTGGTTATGACCAAATACTTCCTGTGCTTTAATAACCGTTCCGTCAGGCATTGTTTTATTTGCATAGATCTGTGGTAATTTGTTTTTGTTCATATCGTTCATCTGCCTTCTTAACATTTTTGCAGATTGAAGATACTCCCTCGCTTTTTCAAGATCGCCTTTTAACCAATAGTGTGTTCCCATTATCTCCCCATACTTAAAATAACAGGTAATACCTCAAGAGAATCCAGGCTAAAATCACACCCATCTTTATTTTCCAATCGATACATAAAATAAGTTCCCTTGAGATCTCTCCCCAATGGCACGATTGCCTTATGCTGCAACTGCCCCTTCTTTACCGGCTTCAAGAGATACGTTCTTTCTATTTCATCATCGGCCTTTACCTTGAGAATGAGATTACCGCTTGCCTCATATCCAACATAGCCCTTCCTCATTCTCTTTGCGTTTTTAATGCCGAAATCCGTTGTTACTGTTTCAAAGAACGCATAGATTTCAGAACCATGATCGTTTTCCGCATCATCTAAAGTGTAGATCCCATCTTCGTTGACACCAACCTGTAGCCCATTCACAAGTGCAAAGGAATTGAAGTTGTAGTTAGCATATTGTGATGGTGCATTGTTCCTCACGTTAATGCACAAACAAAGCCTATCGGTTGCCATAACTCTCCTTTACCATCTTGAATACCTCATTACATAATCTGTAAACCTGTCCTTATTTGACATTATCCCACCACTCTGCCCCCCTGTTCCCCCACTCGTACCAGCCCCCATCTGAATTGCCGGGAGGCTAGCATCTAGTGTCGCTGTTTCTTCTCCATAGCCGGTTGCAGTTATTTGAAGATCCGGCATGGTTGCGTCAAGCGTTCCAATCCCACCAGCATAGGCAGAAGTAGCTAATTGAAGCCCAGGCAGATTAGCCGATAGGCTTCCCCTGGCATCTGATATTGCCGATGCAATTAAAGTGGGAAATGTTAAGGATTTACTCAATGTGCCAGTATAGGGAGTCACCATGCTGGCTGAAAGGGTGGGGAAGGTAAGGTCTTTTGTTAAACCCCCGGTAACGTCTGTTGAGAAAGTCGCAGAAATGGTGAGGTTCGGTAGGTTTTCATCACATTGACCGCCTGATCTGCCAGCGTTTAAGGTAAGCTGTGGGAGTTTTTCGTCGAGCGATAAGAAGGTTTCCCACGATGCACTTGCAGATAATCTTAAATCGGGGAGAAGTTCCAGATCGTCAAGCCTTAACCCGAACCGGGCTTCCAGTTCCAGACCAGGTATGTCTTTCTCAAGCTCTACCCTTTCGCCAAAGGTAGCATTAAGCTCAAGGACCGGAAGATTAAGACCCCAATCTTCAAGCCCCCTATTCCCTGTCCAGCCATTCTCGCCAAACTGACCGCTTAACCGTAGATCAGGAAGGTTGGCATCACTCCTTGCCCCCCCTTGCTCTGCGGTGAGTTGCAGGTCGGGCAAAGTTGCATCCAAGCTGCCATGTTCAGTAGTAATCAGGATGGCATCAAGGAAAACAAAGCCGGATTCATCTGTAGAGTTTAATAGGGCATCAATCCCTAAATCTAATGTTTCTGTAGCCATTCAGTATGCCTCCGGTTAGGGATTAAGAGCCATACTGTAACGGTAAGGTAAACTGAAACTGATCGATTGTATGGGTTGCGCCTACTGCTATCGTGGTGTTGGTTATATTCAGATCCGCACCACTTGTGCCAACTGTTCCGTCAATTCTATCCAGGGTAGTGCTTGCACCGCCAGCATCGTTTGGATTAGCACACAATCTGCACCATGCAGCAGTTCCGGCAGAAAGACCAACACCTGACCATACATCGGCATCCTTGTCGATTGCCCCACTCGCAGCAGCACCGAATTCAAGTCCGTTTGCTTCTGCGCCATGAGCAAATACACCACTCGCAACAGTTACTTCGATAAGCAGAGTGCCAGCCACCGCAGTATCGGGGTTGGCTGGCTGTGATCCGCTATAAATCCGGAGGACACCGTTTTTGAACCGGTCTTTTAGTGATCCACCTCTTGCATAGGCAACAACCGTTCCAGCTGCGCCAGCCTCGTCAGTATCAACCGTTCCAGTTGCGAAGGTAAGTAGTCCAGCAGCAACCGCAGTTAATACCGCCCCTGTTATAGCAGTATCATTCGCACCAGTTGTCGCACCCTGGCAAAAAAGTATATCACCAACCATAAACCCGGCAGCTACAAAGCCAGTTCCACCATCGGTGATGGTGTCCTCGCTAGCGCCATTATCATCAAAATTCATGCCAGCACCGATCACCGCCCCTCCAACAAGCGCCACATCCCCAAGCATATTGTTTCGTATCCCCGTTGAAAGTCTTAAAGCCATTTGCCTTCCTCCTTTTAGGGTTCTAAAGTTGTCAAAAACTTATCGTCTACTAAAAAACTGTTTGCGATTAAAGCTGTGGGAAGATCAATCTTCTCTTGTGTGATGTTCGCAAACCTTCCGCTTGATCCACCGTAACAAACCCCTTTTGTCGATACCCACATGGCAGCCTTCTCATTAACAGTAGTATCGATTACCGGATCTCCTTCTTGAGTTACAATCATTCGCCCATTAATCGTTATTTCAGAATATTCTATCGCTGGATAAGGGGCTACCATGATCCAATCAAGCCCCTCGTCTGGATTAGGGCCAAAACAGAAATAGGTTGCCTTGTCGGTACTAACATAAATACCGTCTTTAACCGCCCTTATCATTATTGCGGTAGAGGGGAATTGAAGAAAGTTCTTGTGGAGATCAAAACTGTTGTAGTCAAGGGGTTCTGAATACCACGCTACATCTTTTTGCGTGATGTAGATTCGCCCATTGTAAAACTCAAGATGCTTCCCTATCGGTGGGCCGGAAAGCACTCTCTTCGTGTCCGGGCCATAGTAAGTTAAGACTGTCCACGCATAACTTACTTCATTTTTCACATACCCGGTTTCATAGCCATTCGTATAGTAGATCTTATCATCGATCTGGCAATAGCTCATCCTTTTGCCAGCAGTAACATTCCTTATGCCTGTCCTCGTGTAATCAGGATGAAGCACAAAAAGACCGCCACCGCTACAGATCAAGGCAGTTCCACTATCACAAAACAGGCTGTGAAATGATCCGGCTGCTTGCCTGGTAAACCCTTTCCTTCTCGATGGTCTTCCAGTATCGTCAACGTCAATATTTACTGCTACCGGTAATTCCTGGATTCCCACTTCGGGGTCATACTTTAGCCTGGCTGGATCATGTTTTGTGTTTAGCCCTTTGGTTGCTTTCAGTATGGTTAAGACAGACATAGCATGTCGTTTATTAGTTTAGGTTCATCTTGTTCCGGACCGAGAAACTTCTCAAGATCTGCCAAAGCCTTTTCCCCTTCCCCTTCGTGATAACTGGTATTTACTTTTCTCCCTTCAACTCCATCTTCGATAACGCTGAATAGTTCCTTGCACGCATAGTTGACAAGCAATTTTTTATGAAGATGGTTTGGGAGAAAGGTGGGTGTCTCGTCATCCTTGTTGAGAATGGGTGGCAATTTGTAGTAGCCGAGCGTTAAGGTGTCAACCGTACTCGGGATCCCCTGGTAATAGATCCTTCCACCACTTTGAGTTACATGCCAGACATTCCCTGTTTGAATGAGCCCAGGATATTTAGATTTGAGATGTTGAAGGCTTTTCAGGATCTTCACTCGACCATTTTGAGCTACGCTGTAACAGAAATTCAGCTTTCTGTGGTAATTCGCCGGCAGTGTAACCCAAGCTCGATCAGTTTTTGTTTCTACGTTCTCACTTATTTCAAGATCGGGTAGGGGGGTATCAGAACGTGAAGCCGCCTCCAAGATTCCATCATTTACAAGGCTTTTTACTTTTTTCGCATCAATCGATGGGTCCTGGACAATATTAAGTATTTCTTCGACCAGATCGCCTAATTTCATCTTTACCCCCTACCCGATTTTTGATTAACCGGTTGACAACAAAATCTTAGCCCATTGTCAACATAACCGGCTTTAACTCGGCAGTAACACCAGCAGTCCCTCGGCAAAAACCATAGCTGTTGTCGGTCCAGGCTGTTCTCGCTGCGAGTATTCCCGCGCCACCGGACAGTTCTGTTCCTACTGCTACAGCATTATCCACAATCGCACCCGCCGGTCCAAAAGTCTGACTCCAAAAGTAATACTCTGCGGTAACTGCGATAGGCGGTACGCCGGCAGGGGTTTTAGTCGCAGCAGTAGAAACCACAACATCTTGAAAATCGTTATAAATCAAAGATGCTTTTGAAGTTGCAGCAGCCAGAGCGACCCCGATAGGCTCATCTAACTGGATGAGAACATTGGTGGAAAGAGCAGCAGCCGGATGGCTTGCAATCCGATAGGATCTTCCAATTCCAGCACCAGCGTTGATCTGTAAAAATCCAAACTGATACTGATTTTCTGTTACTAAGGTTGCGCCCAGGGTTACGAGTACAGTCGTTGACCCTACCGCAATGGCGGTTCCAACTACCGCACGGTTCCAATGGTGGCCTACCGCATCAACGCCCTCAACGGGCGCACCGGCAGTAAGCGCAATCCCACCGGCTCTGGCATAGTTGAACTTTCTGCCATCGTCCAAAGTCCTCAAGCATCCCAAAATCTCTTTCCTAACCGAGCTTTGTGCATAGATGCTTTGACTAAATGTAGTTTTCATAGGTTCATTCATTGCAAATTTCCTCCTTTCTAGTTCTGAGGGTTAAATTATGTAGGCGTTAAGCCACTACCGCAGCCTTGAGCAAGCCGGTGATTACAAATCATGTTCCCATCCCAAAAGACTTTCATGGTCTGACCGGCTGGCCCTTGCAGATCCATCCACTCCGTTCTCGCAAAGTACCCTTTGGCGTGGATACCAAAACCGATGTGATTGCCGTTCATGTTGAAGTAGTAACCAGTTGGAACATAATCGTCAGCAGCAATAATTTTCCCCTCAAAAACGAGTCTCAAGAAACCGGCCTTTACACTATCTTCCTCTTTCACATAGCGTTGCTGTGTTTGAAGAAGGCTATTAACCTTATTGAAAAGCACTTCGGTAGTTGTTCCCAGGTTGGGCTTGCCATCTGTGCCATCGTGGATCTTGGCCTCGGATGCGATTGTCCTGATAATGTCCAGGGTGATTGTGCCACCTGTGGCATTGACGTTACCTTTCCACCTCTTTGTGCCATCAGCAGCCACAAGACCGTCCTCGGTAATTTCACCGTATGGCGTGGTAGTCGCTGCGCTACAACACGAAAGCAGCCCCGTAAGAGATGAAGCTGCATCACCAGATGCAGAGTAGATAGTCTTCGCAATCTTATTCCTGGCGGTTTTTTGTGCATTCTTAACCTTTGAAGTTACGAGCTGCACTTCCGCATACTCACCGGCATTGTAAAGGGAGTCTGTCCGGTAAATAGTTGCGTTGCCATAAACGTGCTTCCAGGCAAAGTACGCAGCATCTATGATCTCCCGATCATCACTTGACAGGGGGTCATTCCTCTGATACCAGCCACCCTCGCTCTCGTCATACTCTAGCGGTACTCTGATTTTCTTACCGCCATTCGGCCTTTCCCAAAGACCATTCTGCTGCTTCATCAGATAATCCACTAGGAATGATGTGGTGAAATAGATGTCCGTTGCCGACCCATCTTCAAGCAAGAAATAATCATTGGTTATTTCGTTGAGTTCTTCTAAGATCATCTTCGTTTCCTCCTTTCTAAAATAAAAAAATCCGATAGAGAAAAAACAACTCTCCCATCGGACTCTCGAAGTTACGCTATAATTCAGCGACTTACCAAGTAACCGTTAAAAACTATAAACCGGCCTTCGCCTTCCTTCTTTGAGCAAGCCTGTTAGCCAGGACATTCGTAGTGCCACCAAATTTCTTTGGCGTTTTCATTTCCGGGCTATCCTTTGCCGACTTTTCAGTAGGAGTCGCAGCCGGGCCTTCGCCCAAAACAGCAGCACTTCCTTTCGCCTTAAACTGATCGATCATTTCCTTTTTCGTTTTTTCTACCGCTTCGTCAACCGCCTCTTTAACTTTTGTTTCAACGCTTGCTTCTGCTTCGAGCCTTTGGTGCTCTTTGTAAGCTGAAATATTATCAAAGATCGGAGATCCGGCCTTGATAGCATCCAGCTTTCCAGTCTTAAATACTTCCATGTAGCCAGGATTATCTTTCAAGAATTGATCTTCAAGCGAGCTTACCTTTGATTCTTGCTGACTTCTTTCGATCATAGCCTGTGCCTGGTCCTTACTTTCGGCTCGGATGATTTCTGTATATTTTGTCATATACTCACCCTGTGCTATATCGCCTTCATCTAGCTTTTTGTTAAGCTCGCCCAATTCCTGTTGATAATTCCTCCCATCGGGCTTGGCTTCGGCTGGCCTTGCCGGTTGCACCGTTGTCATCTGCGCTTTTAACGCTGCGTTTTCTGCCAGTAAGGTTGCTGCTTTTCCCTCAGCATCCTTTCGGGCCTTGATCACTTCTTGGAACCGGGGATGCTTATCAAGCCGACCTTCAGCCCCCTCAAGTTCCTTTCCTTCCCCTGCCTCTGCTTCTTTCCCTGCCTCTGCTTCTTTCCCTGCTACTTTCGGTGTTCCATCCTCGTTTAACGTCTGCACTCCCTCTGCGCTTTTAGCGTCTGCGCCTGACGATCCCTTAGAGGTGTCTGCTGACGTATCAGGGGTTGACGAGGGCCCTGATTCCGGTGTTAAAACCGTTTCATTTATCGTCTGATGTTCTCTCGACATTCTTTTTCTCCTTTTTCTTTAAACCCATTCGGGTGTAGAGATTCATAAAGGCATCTGTTATGCCTCCCTTGGACATATTAAACTGGATATTTACCTTGCCGGAATACTTCTGCTCACTTAACCCGGTTAGGGTTCTTCCGGTACTCCCCAAGATTGTTTCAATATCCTTATCCTCTGACGACAATTTTTTCCCTCTCTTTCTTTTTTTTGAGTAATTGAGTTATTTTCCTGTGTTCCTCTGTGGTTTCACTTTTGCTCGGCCTTCGATCTTCCCCGTCTTCCTTGTGTCTTAATCCTTCGCCCTTCATCCAGTTTTTCAGAGTTGACCGGGTAGGATTTTTCAGGAATTCAACACAATGGGGCTTATTTGTGCCCTTTTCCACTACCTCTCTCACCGATCTGATCCACGCAGCATCTTCATTGGCACAATTAACGCCAGACGCAGATATGATCCTGGTGGCCACCCCATTGTTGCATTTGGGGCACCCTATAATCACATCATCCACTGGCCTTATTATTTCGGTGATGTGCCCACATCTTTTGCATTCATAGTCATAGAGTGGCATTAACCTTTTTCCTTGTTTGCGTTTGGGCCATACCTAGTAACGGTAAAATCTTTTCCTTCCTTCTTTAGCCTCTCGATCATTTCTTCTGGATCTTCGCCTGGAAGATTCCCCGCAGGAAATGGTTTTGGGGCATTTAATGTCTGAGCCAACCATAAAATAGAAACAACCAAATGGTTAGTATCTGGATTTTGTAAATGTTGATTCAACTCATCCTCGGTAAGTGGATATTGGATAAGCATTAACCCGGTCCTCTCCTTAAATTGCTAAAGTGCTTCGCAGTCTTGCTTTTGGGTTTTTCAACATCAAGTTTGATTATCTGCAAGCTCACGCTCTGATTATGCCCCTGATTTCTGCTATCCCTATCCTCAAGCCTATCAACTTTGGCAATCGCATTAATGCTTAATTCCTTGCCAACATCTAATTCCTTAACGCTGATCCCCAACTTGCCAAGCTCGGCATCTTCCAGCGTGATCCGCAGACCATAGGGGTACCTTTCGCCTTCATCAACAGATGCCACTTCCATATTCGAGCTTTTCTTTTCCTTCGGCCTTTTCATGTCTATTAAAGCCATAACAAATGCCTCCTTAGTAAAGAACCAAAGCCATACCACTATAGAGCGATTGATCCGTAATAATCACGATGGCATCATTCCCTGATTGGTAGTGAGGGAAATAATCTGTGTTCTCGGTTAACTTTGTCATTACGTTGCTAGTGGCCTCGCTATAAGGGTAAGTTAAAACCGAAATAACACCGCTATCTCTTATGGGGTGTGACAATGTTTCTTCATCGGCTGCATCCCATTTCCACATTCCATCAATGTAGCAACTGAACGCACCAAGACTTGCAGCACCGGCAGATGATAGCCTGATCCCTATTTCGGTGATCGCATCACCAAAGGGGGCCCCAAGCCCTGATATGTCAATCTCTGTCCATGTCCAGGTGTCAACTGCGTTAGCTGCAACTGCTGGAAAGTTAAAGTCGGTTGTAGTCCCTGCACTATCGTCTAACATGGTGAGAATAAGATCCCCTGACGTAAGTGCAGTAGATGATCTAAACCAGAATCCTACGCTTTCATTTGCTTCCAGATCATCCGATACAATAGTTCTCTGCACACCGGCACTTACGGGGGCATCGGCTGGAAACTGAAGTATGAGCGAGTTTGTGCCGATCTTTGCAGTCGTGCTATTAGTATCAACCGGGTTAGGCCCTGCGCCTCTTTCGGCACCACCAAACCAGCTCGCCGGATCATCGTCCATATAGCTTGTGGTTTCGGTTGAGCCATTCGTCATTGTGCTAACTGTTACCAGGTCAAACTCAAGCATATCTTCAAGCGCATTGAAGGTGGGGACCTCCCTTGCTGGCTTGGTAGATCCGGTATCGGTGTTAATGACTGACAAATATGAACCTGGGCCATGAATGGTGGGTACTTTTTCTTCGGCAACGCCGATCCCACTAGCCAAGACAAGGGCAAAAACTATCGCTGCAAGTGTTTTTAGTTTCTTCATTTTCCTTCCTCCTTTTGTTAGATTAAAAATTCAATTAGGTCTTGGCACTACCGATCCTGGCGGTGCAAGTATAATCCTGCTTTGGCCTTCTGCTATTTTTTTCTTTAGGTGTTCCAGCTCTGCGGTAGCAAAATATTCACACCCACAACTAAGGCAGGCAACCTTCGGTATGGCTGGCTGTACTCCCTGGGGGGTAGAGATCAGGTATTGAGTAAGGACAATGGGGGTATTAGCCCTTATCTTTGTTTTACAGGCCGGGCAAACGCCTACAACCTTGCCGGGCTTCACCTCTTTTTTTTCGGACACATGAAGCTCAAATTTTTTATCCTTTTCCTCGGTCATGGGGTCTCCCTGTAGTGTGAAAAACACACTATCTATTGCAAATTTTTTTCATTATTGCTTTTTAGCCCTTTCTCCGTTACGTTCTTTTCTTTCGATGTTTGGGTAAGGGGGGCTTTTTTGATTGCCTCGATTTCCGCATCTACTTTTTTTTCTTCGATCCTTAATTTCTCTTTATCAAATTCGGCGCCGGCCTGTTTAATGGTCTGTTCAACTCTTTCGGTTGTGATTTTTTCTTCAACGAGTTGCCGGTCTGCTCTTTCCTTCTTCAGTTTTTCCATAGCCAGGTCATTTTCAATCGCGACCCTCGATTCCTTATCTTGCACATTGGGCCAATCAATAGGCGGTAGATCCCCACCCTCGACTGCCTTTTCAAAATCTTCTTCTTCCATTGGTGCAATCATGTTGATCAGCTCAAGGACTTCGTCCGGTGCGCCCATAGCTTCAAGTTTCATAACCAGCTCGCCCAAAGGACCGGCTTTCATCCTCTCGAGCAGCTTGCTCCTGTTTGACCAATCCAGTTTTTCAAGGAGGTCTTGCTGATCGATTGCCTGTTTCTCAAAGAGGACCAGGGCTTCTTCTCTTTGCTGTACTTTTGAAACAGGAAGCATTGAGCCAATAACAACGGTAAGTTTTACGGGAAAATTTACTTCCTCCGCATTTATCTTGTCTGTTTTTGACTCCCCGGCTTCTTCATAGTAAAACCAGCGATCCTCGGTGTACCAATTCTGCAAGTGTGATAAATACATTCTCCCGCGTTCCCGAAGTAGCCTGGAGTAATTCCTTATTTTCCCACGCATCATAGTTGCTGCTTTCTCGAGTAGCGCAGCGATAGCCTTGTAAGCGATCACCTCTCTGCCTGGGGTTTGCGCCTGTTCAAGATCGAATGAGCCGGAGATCAGGAAGAAAATCTCTTTTAATAGTGCTACTGATTCCTTAACGTCAACCGGCATATTTGGGAAGTCCATATATCTCAATGCTGCTGCCTCAACTGCGTTTTTGGGATTAACCACACTTGGAATGTTGGTGAAGTGGCTATTCGGTATGCCGGATGATTTAGGATTGACGATTTTAGGTCTGGCTGCTTTGTCTTTGAGAAACACCATTTGAGAAACGGATTTATTGAATTCCCTGTTTAGCTGCTCGAGCTGCTCAAAGTCGCAGCTGCCCCAGGCGGTTGAGGTATCCTTAGCGCTGTTCACCATGATAAAAGGAAACTTGTCGTAGAGGTAGGAGTTCTGCGCTTTTTTAATATCGTACTTTGGGTTAATGGACGGGTTTGGTCTGTCGGAAAGAACGAGTTTCCCACCATTACAAACGGTAACGCATCTGATCTTTCCTGTGTAGATGTATGCTTTGCTTTCTGGATCTCTCGTGTAGTCTTTAGCCCAACATTCGGCTACGAGCGTATCGTCTGCGTCATACGATTTTTCTGTCCCACCGGTAAAGAGCGTTTTTATTGTCCCGGCTATTGTGGCGGTGATACTATCCTTGTTGTTGCCAGTTACCAGCTCTCGCCTTTCTTCTCCCATTTCGCTCAACCATTGGCTGTCGGGCTTAATCAGGTTTGAAAGATTGGGCCATCTTCTTTTTGCTTCTGCAACACCCATCGGGTAATAGTGAAACACCGCTTCGGCTTTTTGTATGTCCCTACATTTCAAAGGCCAAAACCCAAACCTGAAAGGATCGACTATAACGGTTTCGACTTCACCCAGGTTATACTCCAATTCGGGATTGAAAATGCTCTTTTCAATACACACACCGTAGGTTTCACCATTCAAAACGCTTTCTTCATACCTGTCCTGCTGCTCCTGTTCAATCCACCAACACATAGAAGCCTGATGGAGTTTTTCGTAAATCGGCTGATCCGGCTTACCACCAAGCTGCACGACATTGAAGATCGGGTTGTTATCGGTAAGCATATTGACAGTTCTTTGTCTATGGACATTTAGGAGATTTCCAGTTATGAGGGGAACGGTAGTCGATTCTCTATTCCAATGCTTATTTCTGCCGAGCTTGTAATTATTGAGCCACTTTTTATGAAGTCCGAGATTGATCTTATCGGCTACTATTTTACCAAGCAATTCAAACACCCGGCTGCCGACTTCCGCATTTCCTTCGGGTGGCAATAGCTCTGGATAGGCCCATTTACTCATTTACCGCCCTCTTTTTTGGGGTTTGCGGGTTATCTTTCTTGTGGCCCCTCATGTGGGCCGAAAGACTTTGCGACTTCTGAAAAGTTTTGCCACATTGCTTACATACCCAACCGCCCTCCATCTCAACCGGCTCTCCCTGCCTGGTAAAAATCTTGCAGACATCAACGTGAAATATTCCTTTATCGGTAAGGATTTCATTAACGCCCTTGCCCTTGCCGCCATTCCACTCCTGGGCTATTTCTTCAGTAACCCAAAATGGCTGGTTTAAACAGTAAGGGCACACGAAATCTACCCAAAACACACCGTCATAAAAAGGCTTTGCATAAGTGTGGTCGATACCAACAAACATTTCTGACTTTAAGGGCCTCGTAATCTTCTCCGGGTAAAATGAGGCGATTGTTTCCTCACAGATCCGGCACTTCATAAGCAGCTTTGGCATCTGCTTTTTTGCCCGCACTATTGGGGGTTTTGTCCTTTTTCTTCCCGGCCTTTTCTTCCTTCCGATTTTTGCCATAAATCACCTATAGTGAGCCCACAACCTTCGGCCTTGTCTTATCTTCCTCTAGCGCAATAGCGTAGGGATCCTCGTTAATGTCATCAACGAATGGCTGTGATTCTTTAGCCTTTTCAATTTTCTCCTTCACTACTGGCGCAAAATTAGTTTTTCTTCCCATCACAAAGCCAACAATCAGGAAGCCTAAAGCTGTCAACAGGAAACTCCCGACTAAAACCGCAGACTCAAACATCTTTCACTTCCTCCGTTTCGTTTGCAGTTTCGGTTGCAGCTTCATCCTCTGGGGTTTTGTCGATTGTCGGCACATCATCATCGCTCCCCACGATATTTGCATTGGGGAGACTCGCCATATCACAGATAACGTGGATTAACGCTTCAACCTGAAGCATCAAGGTTGGCGGTTTTTCCCTGTTGCCGATTTCACCGACCTTTGCTTTCACCATTTCTACAACTTCTTCTTTTGTCATAGCGCACCTCGCTTTGTTAAAGGGTTTATAGGCTCTGATACATCTTTAAACTTTCTTGCCTTCTTTAATCCATGCTGCTATTTCAGCATCTACCCTCTTTTCTTCCATTCGGAGTCTTGCTTTATCATTCTCCATCCCGGCCTTTTTAACCATCTGCTCAACTTTTTCGGTTTCTATTCTTTCTTCAACAAGCTGCCGGTCTGCTCTATCCTTCTTCAGTTTTTCCATGGCCAGGTCTTGATCTACTGGCTTGCCAAAAAGCCTGACAACTTCTTCTTTCACCACTTCTACGACTTCTTCTCTTGTCATAGCGCACCTCGCTTTGTTAAAGGGTTTAAAAATAATTGTCAAGGTCCTGGACAGTTTTCAGGCTTTCCGTGGACATAAAGGTTTCATAATCATCGTCTGAAACTTTTTCCAGGGCCTCGATTCTTTTTTCCGTCATGCTCTTTGCTGGCTTTATTTCCTTCTCAACTATCGTATTCATCATTATGCTGACTTGAAGGGTTACACCGGCAGCGATAACGCAATCATCCATCTTCCCTTCTTCGTGTTCCAGTTTTCCGCTATCATGCCGGATAAATGTTGAACATTCATCAATCAGAATTTGACAAGGCACTCTTGTAAAAACCAGCCTATAGTGCCTTCTCAATTCGTCTGCAAGGATCTGTTTGTTTTCCCTGGTTTCCAGCCAGCCATATTCAAGGACATACGCCCCTTTCATTTTCCCCGGCCTTCTCCGGTAAAACAGGTTGTCGTATTTTTCTGCCAGGTGCATGACAGTAGTGATGCCGGCACCATTCCTCTCAACGCCTATCATGGCATCACCATAGTACCTACCAAGCAAAATCAGTTCGTCAGCCCACACATCAGCATCGATCTTATTTGAGCGTATCCTTGCAACAAACTCATTTTCAAGCCGGTCATACGCATAGCCAACTGAATACGATTCCCCTAGACCTTCGGACACATCAGATCCTTCAGCGTAACGGTTGAGCATCGTGTTGTCCGGGTGCTTCCAAATCTCAACTATACCGTTTTTGTCTGGAACAAACTGAATTTCACCGTTGTACTCTTTGAAATACCCACGTTCTCCACTCTCGCCAGCAAAATCGCCAAGCGATCTGCCGAAGTAAGATCCACCCAACGTGCTGACCGCTTCCGCTTCGCTTGAAGGATACTGCATCTGTATGTCTTCTTCATCCAGGTTTTCTTCGTTGGCCTTTTTCGCAAGGAAGTCCGGTCCTCTGCCTGGAACGCAACGCCAATCAAGGAAGATCCTTGAAAATTTATTCATTCCTTTCATGGCCTTTGTATAGAGATCTCTAGTCCAAGGCCAGCCCGGTCTATTTTTTGATGGATTAGAAACTATGATCGCCTGTCCTCCTGCGTGTTCCAGCGTGGGGTTCGCAGCGCCCCATATTTCCTTGCAATAGCGGTTTAATGCCGATTCATCGAGAATAAGGAGAGTGATAGTTTTCGATTGACCGGCTTCGGGAGTAGAGGGGATGGATTTTATAACGCTATTGAGTCCTTCAAGAACCACGTTTCCCTTTTCGTCTTTGGTTTCGACCCCAAAAGTGAGTTCAATGGTTGATCGTTTAAACACAATCGGTTTCATCCAACCGGGCAACCGATCAAACATAAATTTCACCCGATCAAGAAACTCAATAGCGAGATCCTCTTTTGCGCTTATGACAACGATAAACTCATGGTAGTTGAATATTGCGCGCCAGAGAACATAGGCAGCAGTAAGCCAGGTAAGGCCAAGCTGCCTTGCCTTGAGAACAATCAGGAGTTTCGACTTAAAAAATCTGGGTACGACTTCCGTCTGACCAGGCCACAGTATAAAGCGAATAGCCCTCTTTGATTTCCTGTCCTCAATCCAAACGTATTTATTGACAAAATAAAGAAAGCCCCTTAGCCTGGATTGAAAGGAAACACCGGTACATCTTCGGAGTTCGATCATTTCGGGTGTTTCATCATACTTCGGCTGTTTTTTCTGCTTCTTTTGCTTCTGCGCTTTCAATTTCCCTCACTTCATCCATCATGGCGTTTAGTCGTGCTTCATGGGTTATGGTAAGCGGACTTCCGTCTTTGCCGGTAATCTCATGGATCTGCCGGTTCTTCCATCTTTCCTGACTTCTATTGTTTAGAAAATATTGAATCGACCTGGAGTTGGGGGGTGTGAATTTTCGGACACGCTTGGTAACGTGGAGCGTTTTTGCTAGGAGTGCCGGATCTTTCCCCGGCATTCTCAGAATTGCCGGTTCTTTCGTTACCTCTGTAAAATGAAAGCCCTTCGCACTTTTCAAAAGGGCTTTTTCTACATCTTTACTATTAAACTCATCCCGGCCCTCTATAAGCGCACTATTGAAGTCGGAATATTCATTTCTCCAGTTGATAATTGTTTGGTGATCGAGTTTTTTCCCCTGGATATACTTGCCAAGGATTATACAAATCTGTTTATCGGTGGGGCAAGTTTCGGCGCAGATAGCCCTTACAAGCTCAACAAACTCTGCCCGATAAAGAGAGTTGCCATGAGAGGATTCTTTTTTTTCTTTGACTAACTCATTGTTGTCTGTCATATCCCGAAAATTTAATTTATTAAATTATTTGCCGGTGCATTCCGAGCACAACAAAACAAGTATGTCAAGTCTTTTTTTTTATGGATTTTTTTAACTGGCGGGTTTGTCTATCATTTCTGCGCGAGAAAATCTTTTGTGGCAATTGTGGCAAATATACCAACGGGCAGTTTTTTCCATCTGTATGCCGGTAGATCCGCAGTCGGGGCAGCTATTGCTTTCTGTTTTTTTATAGCACGAAAAACACTTTCCCCAAATATCATTCATAATAAAATAGCCTAGCTTGCCACAGCATTCTCCCTGGTGGCATTCCGGGCAGATGTAAAATTTTTCAAAATCTTCTTCCCTAGTCTCCATTTTTATAGTCACAAATCTCACAATCGTGGTTATCCCCATTCGGGACACATTCTGCCAGGTCAATCTTTCTTCCCCTGGCAGCACATTGAAAGCTAACCGCGTTCTTGAGTTTAAATGTTCGTGGTTTTTCCCCGGAGATCTCAACTTTTTTTTGAGCGATTAATTTTTGCATGTTTTGTCTCACCGCTTCTCCGGTGATCCCCAAATCACCTTGTAACTGATCAACGGCAAGCTCACCTTTTCTGCCCAAGAGAAGCATGATTTTCGCCGGTGTCCCCCTTTTTCGGCCCCGTTTGGTAGCGATAGGCACTACCTTCTTTTCCTTTTTCTCTTTTTTCTCTCTCTTTTTGTATTTCCTCTTTTTGCCGGGGGGCTCGGTAGCGGAAGTGTCATTCAAAAAACTATCAAATGATTCCTTGCTCCTGGTTTCGATGCAGAGCTTTTCGCCTCCAGCTTCTCCCATTTCTAAGAACTTCCTCGCAAGTGATACCGTGGCATTGATTGAGGGGCATACATACGTGCTATCTTCGCTTCTAATTAAAAACACTCTTTCCATTTTCTTTCTCCTGTAAAAAGGCTAGTCGTTTTCCCTTGCAAAATAATTCAAGTAGTGTTCCCGGCACATGCCACCGCCAAACACTTCTTGGTTACAACTCTTTCGGCTGCACTTCGTCCTCTTTTTCTTTTTTGTGTTCAAGAACTCACCCAACCCTAGCTTGTCTGCAATCTTCCGGCCTTTCTTGCAATCCTTACATTCGGAATACAGGAGGGGGCTTCGCACCTTCTGTATCCCTTCCCTGGTCCACTGCTGTGCGAAATACTGCCTCTTAATGCAAACTCGTTTTGACACCTTGCTTGCATTTAACCTCTCGCATTTAAAATGTACTTTCGCATAGCCTTTAAGATCAGATAATTTTTTTTCCAAAACCGAGAGCATCAATGACATCGTCTAAACTCCTTGCGACAATACATACCTCAACCCTGGCCCCCTTGCCATCGTCCCACCGCTTTATCACCAACGCGTCAGAGATCAACTGATCTTTTTTCCACAAAGCATCACATACCGCCTTGCCGACATTATCCCAGTCCGGCTTCTGTCTGTGTGGCTGCCCTACTAACGCTGCCTTCTTTTTCTTGCTCCACGATATTGGAATTCCAGAAAAAGCCTTTATCAATACGGTCTTTGGCTCTGCCGGTAAATCAAGGGGCGCACGTTCCCTCGCTTTATCGGCCCACGCTCTGTACTCAACGACACACTTCCGCTTTTTCCACACATCACTCTTTGTCTGGCGTGGCTTTGCCTTCGGGGTTCCCTCTATGGTGAACGCTATCATGCAGCCTTTCCTTTCACGATCTTCCAGGCCAGCTTGACCCGACCCCAAGGGTTTGTTTTGCTCACCTTGCTATAAAACTTGTGCATCTTCTTCCGGGCCACTTTTCGTGCGAGTCGAGCAGTTTTTCCTCTCATATCGTGTTTGCCTTCGTGGGTTCCCAGTCTTTTAAAATGCTATTAGCAAAGAATT
>Ga0075125_10000044_pt1 | contig 42543 bp, 57 predicted proteins | sample AntAceMetag02UKN_FD_69810 | JGI IMG/M metagenome (GOLD analysis project Ga0075125, IMG submission 69810) | Saline lake microbial communities from Ace Lake, Antarctica - Antarctic Ace Lake Metagenome 02UKN | ecosystem: Environmental > Aquatic > Non-marine Saline and Alkaline > Saline | place... | reverse complement strand
TATTGTGATATAGCAACAACAATTTCCTCTGACGTTTTTACTTTAAACGGTTCAAACTCTTTTTTTTCATTTTGAATTATTTCTGGCATATTTTTCTCCCTAGATAATCACGATACATTAATATCGATTCTGGTATTAACCATCTCCCTTTTCCTTTCCATTCTAAAGACGCACAGTTTGCCCCTAACTCTTCAACAGGTATTGATTTTCTATTATATTTATCGAGATAATATTCTTTTAAATCAGTAAACTCTTTTATATCAAGAACATATGCTTTTCTTATTTGTTGTACCCGTACTCCGATAATAACATACGCGTTACATCCTTTTTTTTTCACATCTAATAAATGAAGTATTTGAGAAGTCGTTACTTTATCAAAAGAGAATGCGGTTAATTTTTTATGTAATTTATCTTCAATTGCAGAATAACATCCTCTATACATAACCTCTAAATCATATCCTTTCTCAGGAGAAAACCGAGCATTTGGATTAAATATAGAATCGGGCCGCTTAAACGCGCGACACTTTAATTGTGATTCCATACTATGAATAAGTTCTAACGTGAATTTAGATTCTTTCATTGAATTACTCCTTGGTTATTTTTTTCATTTTTAACAATCCCTTCTTTTTTAAGTACTTCATATATTGTTTTTTCAACAGCTTTTTTATAGCAGAAATCATACACAAAAGTACCTTCAACGAAATGAGTGATACATCCGAACATACCCATTACCATAAGAAAAATAAAGACAACTAACATTAATATTATTTTTTCTTTCATTTCTTTGCTCCTTGTGCTTGGTTATAAAAGCCACGCCATACTTTAGTAAATACATCGTTTATATACTCTTTATGTTCTCCTGCATGTTTTTTTATTATTTCTTTTTTTTCGTCTGTGCATTCAGGAGGAAACTTAAACACCATTTTTTGTATTTCGTCTCCTATACTTAATTTACATCCTATAATTCTCATTCCGCGTAATACGCCATATGCTTTTTCATCTTCTAATAATGAAAGAGTAAATAACGCGTTCCATATTAATGCATCTTCTTTTAAATCTGGTCTTGGATCTAAATATTTATCGAGTTTATTTACCATAGTTCTTGTGTTCCTGTTCCCGGTGATTCTTTATTGGTTGATTTTTTTATTATTACTTTTTCAGAATCGATAGATTCAGTGTTTTTTTCAGTATCGATAGATCCAGTGTTTTTTTCAGAATCGACATATTCAGTATCTTTTTCAGTTTCGTAATAGTTTCTTCTACTTCTATACGGATTAAGATCTACTTTCCCGTTTTTAATCTCTCGGTCAAATCGTTTCACGAAATCAACGCCTGCAATTGTTAACTTAAACTGAGAACTCTTTTTTTCTATGAGTTTGTTCTTATGTAAAAAAACAATTACGTTATTAATGCTATTTGGGTCATACCCTAGCATATCCCTTAAATCGCTCTTAGACCAATAATTAGTTGTGAGTAATGTCCGATTAAGCTCTGCTACACTTACGAGGTCTTTATACCCTTCAATAATATCTTCGTAAATACCGTCAGCGTTTAATCTATTGTTTATTGTATATCCGAAATAACCAAGAGCAGAATCTTCACCGTATATTTTATTTAAATAAGCAGCTATGAACTCAACATGCTCTTTTTTAACAATAATCTGTTCACCCATTCCAATATCATTGTTTTCATTATTAGTTGAAAAAAGACGGGCCGCAATGGCAACGCTCATACGCGCTAATTTTATACGCATTACCGTGCTTTCAACAAGTGGTATTTTAGCGGTATAATTTTTACCGAAATATAAAGCTTTTTCTTTGATCATGAGTTCAGCTTCTTCTGTAAAAATTATATCGTCTGGTTTCCTCGTCCATGCCCATAAAACTAACTGATGTGATAAGTCGCTTGTATATGTATGATGAACAGGAGGTAAATCTTTTGGGTTTACGTGAATAACAGTATCGTCTATTTCACCTGTCATAACAGCCAACGCAAAATCTAATCTTCTTATATCCTCTGATTTTGTGAATATACGAGTAAGGGCATATACGGGAAAAATAAATGTTCTGAGGGGTTGCCCACTTTTAGCGTTACTCATAAAAATAAGTCTTGTCCTTGAATATGTCTTTGCTGGAACAGGACCTCCAGTAGCGTCTGCAATTCCTGATTCCCTGAGATCGGTTAATTTCTCTAATTGTTCCGCGTCCATACCGCCAGCTTCATCTATACACACAAGTCTTTTATCATTATTGGGTATAATCCCAAATGATACTATCCATCTTTTAGCCAGTTGCCGCCATGTCCATGCAAGCCCTGTCCTACGAGCACCTTCTCCTGATATACGTATCCCTAAATTATAATGAGTACTTAGCTTAGAAAACATAATAGATTTGGCCTGGCCTGAATCGCCAAGAATAAAACACTCTAACCAGCCCCTCGTAAGCAAATCACCATGAAACTTAAACTTAAGTGCTGAATGATACACTAAATCCATAGCAAGTATCATGTCGCGTCTTTGCCATATATGTAAAATATTACGCTCTAAATCGTCATATATTGAGTTTAATTTATCTTTTATCATTCCTCCTTCTTTTACTTGAAAAATCTTTAATTTTTCATGTAAATCGCCTGTCATTTTGAACGATGATAAACTTGTCTCTGACTCTTCTTTTTGATCGAATATGTGTACAGCTTGTTGCGTCCTTGGATCAGGAACCACTTGCCCGGTGATTTTATATTCTTGATTAGCGTCGATTTTACTTCCAACGAAATATCCTCTTCTCATTACAAAATCAATTTGATCATCTCTTTGTAATTCAATGCTCGGGTTAAGTTCAACTTCTTCTATGTTTCTATATTCTTGTATAGTCACCTGTAACTTCTCACATTTATAGGCACTAACGTATATTTTTTTTAATAGTGATAGTTGCTGTTGTGTTGGACATTGAATTGTTTCTATTAAGAACGATGCTGTTGTTGGTAAATCAAGAGATCTCATTCCGCCAAACGTTGCAAGGGAACATTCCTTACACTTACTGTTTTCTCTTGTAAGATTAGGACCGCCTTGACTTTTACAATCAAACTGTACGCGTTTAGGAGCGAGAAACGGGGACGTATCTTTTCCAACAACCATTACTTTACATCGTATTTTTTTATCAATAAACGAGCCATCACTTGCTTCGCTTAAATCAACATCTATTATTCTCTCTGGTTCTTGTTCCTCTTGTTTTGCAACTTCACATCTATCATAATCACATTTTATTTCAAGACTGCGCATTACTGTACATATAAAATGATATTGCTTTTTTATTGTTTTATCGTCATAGATAGATTTTATACATGATAGCGTGCTTGATTTCAGGGCATTTCCTTTTGTACTTGTAAAATTCTCAGGTATTGCTTCTGCCCACGGCAAAATTTCGTTGTTTGCTTCTTGTATGCTATATCCTTGATCTTTAAAATAACACGCTAAACACATTGTTGCATTATTCCTATCGCCAACTCTTTTAAGGTTATTTTCTAATAAATCTTTTACGCAAACAGGATATTCTTTTGTTTTATTAATTATTTTTTGTGGTTTAAGTTTATTTATTTCCTGTTGTTTTTTATATATTTCATAAAAATTATTGTATAAAGCATTTGCATGTTCGTTGATATTAACATCTTCATATTCTTCGCTTTCATATAAAGGATTGTCTAGCGGCTTTTTAGCCATGGTCCTTATTTCAGCTACGTTAAATTCTAACTGTGAAGGATCAAGTTCAATCTTAAACAAACCACTTGTTCCGTGAATGCTATTATTGAGCCGCATTACTCTTCTTATCGTATAAACTACAGGATCGAGCGTTTCAAGTCTGAGAAGATGTTTTAAATAAAAAGCAATATTTTTATATACGTACGTAAGTTCTACATTCGGCTTAACACCTAATGATATTGGATTAACGAATATATGGAACCCTTTTGACCCTGAAAAATAAAACCGTACTTCGCTCTTAGATAAATCAAGTTCCCTATAAAAAAAATCACGTAACTTAATTGCGTCTTGTTTTGCATTTTCTAAATTACCAGCAGCGTCAAGATCAAAATATAACGGTAAATATTGTTCTTCTTCTTGTGCCTGTTTATAAAAACAAAATTGTTGTACCGTTGCAAACACATTATAATTTTTTGCTTCTTTTCTCAATAAATCCAATTCATTTATTTTAAACCTTTTCCACGGTTTTTTTCCATGATATCCATCGACATAAATAAACCGTTTTTCATAACTATTATAATCTTGAGGAGGCATAGCGGCTGCTGGCATAGAACACACCTTTGACTTGTAAAAAAAATATATTTAGAATATTAAGGATAGAGGCAAGTAGCGCCTCTATCCATTAATAACAGTAATAAAATAATACCAGTATTAAACTTCTCCGTCATTTTCAATAACAACTGATTTACCTTTAATGAAGTTACGGTATACATTTTTACACCATTGCTTTTCTTCAGGAGTTGCATCACGTAGATATTGAGCGGTGTATATGTGTGCTGATCCTTTAGCAAATGGTTTTAACTTTACGCTTATTTTCCAAACATATTCCCAATATGGTTTTCTAATAATACGTCCGTCATTGAGTTCTTGCGTTGCAGAAAGTACGGCAGTATTTATTTTTTGAGCAACTTCAGTTGATGATTTAGCGAATGTTATTATTGTAGGAATAGCGCGCTTCTTTTCAATAGCTTCTACTGTTAAAGATGGATAATTATAACATAACCCACATGCTGGTGGACTTTGTTTATTGTTTGCTGCTGCTGTCCATTCTGTATGTACACATTTATCACATTTATTCCCACACCCACAATCACAATTTGAGCCATCAATTAAATTTGAACTACGGCACAAAGGAGCTGCTTTTGGATTATCAGGATCAAAACGAGCACGCGTCTTTTTCATCGTTAAACAAATAATATTTAAACTTTCAAATGCTTGCCCGGTACTTGAATTGACTATCGTACCTGCTTTTCCTGTCCCAGCCTCTACCTCATCAGACGTTTTTTGTAAAAGACGATACTTAGGCGTTGCAATATCATCTGGCGTAATATCTGCAACACCAGGCGCTTCATCTTCATCGTATTCTTGAGGGACCTGTGCTGTTTCTACTTTTTCAAGTACTGTCTCATCTTTTTTTTCAACAACAACTTCATCTTTTTTCTCAAACAATACATCACTTTTTTCTTCTACAGATGGCGCTACTTGCTCTTCATTTTTAATTTCTTCTGTCATCTTTTTTTCTCCTTAATTAAGAAATAATTTTCAAGTTGTATTAGCGTTTATTCTTCATTTTTTTTACTAAACTCCCAATGCTTAGGTACTTCTTTTGAGTTTAATCCTAAAAACTTTATTAATGCTTCTAATTTTTCATTTGTTTCTAATAAGTTTTTAATTTTTTTTAACATACTCATCTCCTTTGGTCGCGACATTAATTTATAACAAATTGAAAGCAATACGACAAAACACGAAACAATTAAAATTATTGGTAGTGTAATTATGGATATTATTTTTGTACAAATAAATAACATTAATATTAATAGAATCCAAAATAATTTCATCTATTCACTCCTCTTTTATTTTGCCAAATCATTATAAGTAGTATCATTTTTAAATGTATCTATTAAAAAATGATACTGTTTTTTTTCGTTATGTTCAGTATATTCATGAAATGATTTTATTGTTCCAACAAGAATAGAATATTTATATCCCCTTTTAAAATTGTTACAACTTCTAAAACATATTATTGATATATAATCAAATATAGATGCTTTTCCTATTTCTTTTATTTTTTTTATTATTTTTATAGGGAGTAGATATGTATAATCTTTTATATCTAAATTACGGCAATAATAAAAGTTTAAAGAGTATCTCCAACCAAAAAAAATCATAAGTAAAAAACATAACGCTAGACCTCCTTCGTTTATAAAATTACCATAAATTTTGTCACATATTATAATTATAAATATTGGACAACATAAAATATTTATAATTGATTTAATTTTTATGTTATTTAAATAATTTGATATTGTTTTTTTACTAATAACTTTAAAATTATAATCTTTTATCTTTTTTAGTTTTTCAAATTTAACTTTTTCTTTGTTTAATATTTTTATGCTTTCTATTGAACTGTACTCATCAATTATTTTATCAATATTTTTATCGTTTGGAATACAAAAAATATCATCAAAGTTTTTTGCTTTTTTAATTAATTTGTTAATATCAATCATTCGGTCACCTTATTTAACGTAGGCACATGCTAAAATTATAAATATAGTTTTTGTATTGTTATGTATTGAGCCTTAGTAGCCCCCGCACCATAATACTCTTCTGTAAACGTTTTATCGGAAAGAACTCTTGCGTCATTGGTATCATTGTTATTTATTCTTACCCTTGTTATATGCCCATTATAAGAATAAACGGTACCTTCTCTTATTTTAACAAAATCTCCTTTTTCTGGAAACCCTTCACACCCAATCTCTGCCATTGTATATATCTTATTCATTCATTCACCTCCTAACATTATAAAAATTATGCCCTCCGTACACTCACTGTCGGCGTTAACGTACAATAAACACCCATTTCACTTTCTGGGACAGGTCTTCCTTTTTCGATAAACTCTTCTTTTATATATTCGTTAAGACGTTTCATTACAGGTTTTAACTGCATAATCTCATCTTTTTTCCCAATAGAGTCAAGATATTCTATCAATAAAAACTCGTTCATTACTTTATTAAAAGATCGCGATGACTGTGAGAATTTTCCAATACCAGTTAACGTAAAACTCGGGCATTCTTCTGCTGTCATTTTATCGTATAAGTTTATTTTGTGAGTGCTATACGCATAATCTGCATCGTCATATTCTTTCTTCTTATTAGCTTTTTCTTCTTCAAGTTCACGTAACTTCTTTGCCATTTGTAATAAATCTTCTGAAGGCATGTTTATTCACTCTCCTTTTTTTTTAATAAATATTTTCTTCCTGTTAACGGTATGTAGTTTGACCATTCTTTGTTTGTATATGTATTAACAGACGTTATTTCACGCGTTGCGTTTGTTTGCGCTGACAGTTCATCTGCTTTATTTACAATAATTGATTCTATTGTTAATGATTTTACGGGAGATCCTTTATCAAGTTCACCGTGATGACTTGCGATTATATGAAGTAAGTTTACGGCTATGTATTGTTCAGGATATCCCATTGCGCACATTTTTTGTTCTAACATCATACATCCAAGCACAATATGCCCGATCAATGACCCTTCTAATGTATACTCAAAACTATCATCAAGTTCGTTTATCTTACCTATATCATGAATAAACGCACCGACGATAGCAATCTCTCTATCAACCTCTTGGTCGCTATAATGTTTACACGCTTCTTCAGTAATCAACATAACTTCGACAGTGTGCTCTAATAACCCACCGACATATGCGTGATGCCATGCATGCGCCGCACTGCTTTTTTTAAACTTTTCCATAAACTCTTTATCAGCAAAAAAAGAAGTGAGTAAATCTTTATATATTTCATGCGTTATGTTCCTCTGTAAACAAGCCTTCAACTTATCCATTAAGGCAACAATGCCAGCCGTTCTCATTATATCGTTAATATCGTACTCTTCTTCATTTGCTTTAACGATACTGTTTATTTTGATTTGTGGCGTGTTCTTCCACAAAGATACGGTCCCGCTTATTTTAACAACCGTATTTATGGTTATGTTTTTCTCTTCTTCTGTTGCGTTATCCCACATTCTACCTTCAATAGACCCAGACTTATCCTCAAACGCAAGTACTAAATACTCTTTTTGCTGCTGAGTTTTTAATGCCTCATTTTTGCGTAATAAAAAAATAGACGTTATTTTGTCACCTTCTTTATATGTTCCGCCAATCTCTGAAACAAAAATCTTTTCCATTTATAAATCCTTTTATATATTTCGTAAATCAGTTGATAATTCTTTCGCTATTTTTTCTATTTTTATAAATGTTTCTGACATGAGTTTTTTAGCTTCTTCACTTTTGACTTGAGGAGCTTTTATTTTCATTAATTGATCACAAAAAGATTTTATTTTTTCAATGTCCGGCTTTAACTGTTCTAACCGTTCAGCTTCTTTTTTTTCACGTTCAACACGTTCGTCTGCTTCACGTTTTTCCCGGTCGATACGTTCTCGTTCTTCTTTCTTAGCTTTATCAACTGCTTCTTGTTTCTCACGTTCAACTCTCGCTTCTTCTACAATCGCTTTTTGCTTTCGTTCTTCTTCTTTTATTTTTTCGAGTTCAATTCGTTCTTCTTTTTCTTTTACAAGTTTTGCTTCTGATTCATTTTTATCTCTTTCGAGTTTTTCTCTTTGTTCCTGTTCTCTTTCGGCTTTATCAACTACTTCTTGTTTCTCGCGTTCAAGCCGTTCTTCTTTTTCTTTTGCAAGTTTTTTCTCTTCTTCAAACTCACGTTTTTCTTTATTGATTCGTTCTTCTTCTTCTTTTAATTTACGCGCTTGTTCTTCTTGTTCTTCACGTACACGAGTGACCTCAGCTTCGTCAGCTATTCGTTTTGCTTCAATGCGAGCATCTTCCTCTCTTTGCTTTTTAAATATCTCAGCTTGTCGCTCTGCTTCTTTTTCTTTACGTATACGTTCTTTGTCATCTTCGACTATTTTACGTTGTGTATATAAATGGTGCTCTATTTCAAGAACCCTCGCTGTTAATCTTTTTGCTTCATCATCTACTGCATGACTAAAATTTATACTTTTTTGTTTAAGAGCGATCCTTCTCTTGTCAATGGTTACCCTTAATCTCCTTATTTCTTGATGCCCGAGTTTACACAGTTCATAGCCTTCGATATCATTAATATCGGTTACTTTTGCCGATAAATATCTTTCTTTAAGCTCTACTAGCCGTTCCTCAGGTAAATTATATTTTTGAAGTTCTTGCGCAATAAAATCATCGTTAATTGTTATACTATTTTCTTCCATTTAAAACCCCTATACATTTATCGTTACAAATCCTGTTTTACTATATTTATTTATTTTATTGCGTATTTCAGCACGTTTTGTATTGAATGGACGAATAGCTTTTGATTTTTTACCTGTTTCATTATCGTCAAGATCAGTCTGTTCTGCCGTTCGTATATCAAACTCTCTGTGCCATATTTCATAATTATAATCGCACAACTCACATAAATTAAAAATAAACGTTTTTTTGTCTTCGTCAGATAAAGCATTTAAATCTTCAACAATACACTTTGCCAAAACATCAACCTCTTCATCTGATACCGATGCGTCTTGATACCTTTTTTTCCGTACATTAATCGTAAACCTATCCACTAAATCACCAAGTGAAACTCGTATCATTTAATCACCTCTTTTTTTAATGCATAATATTATCTCCTTTATTTAATATACCGTTCATTCGTTCATTCAATCTCATTAGTAAATAAATGTCTATATTTTAAAATTGCGTTCTTTGCGGGATGGTCAATATCTTTTGGTAATTGCTTTGTAGTTTTAAAAAAGTCACCATCTATATGTGACATTTTAATAGGTGTTACGTGAAACATTAAAGATATTGGATGCTGCCGGGGATCATCGAATAAATCCCATTCATGATATCCGAGAAACTTTTTTTCACGAATAAATAAGCCAGTATCATCAAGGAGATGCCTCGCTAAAGCGTTATCAATGCATTCATCTTTTAATACGCGCCCTCCTATAATAGAATACATCCCTTTATACGGCTCTTGCTTTCTACGCATTAAAAGAATACCGCGTTCGTCATAAATGAACATATCAACGCATAAAATAGGAGTTAACCGTCTTGCTGTTGTTAAATCATCTTCTGATAAATAATTTTTCATATAAAGTTCCTACACATTGGATCTTTGTTTGATATGAATAATTCTTGGCATTGTTTACAGTATACGCCAAACGTACATCGTGACGTACAATTCTTTTTTCCAGTATTAAACGTTAAATCATAATGTTTTTTACCACCCCAAAATTTAAGGATTTTTTCTGGATTCGGATAATGGTGCCCTAAACGATAGAAATCATTTTGTCTTGAATCGGGGCATAAATATATTCCATTAGGACATATTTGAATACAAAGAGGGGCTGCGTAGCATTGCTCAAAATCTTTTTTTGGTTTAAAATTCTCGTCGAATTTATGAACAATTGTAAATACTCTAAACTTATCGTCTTCGAGTTTTCTACATTTATCAAATTGCTTCTGTATTTTATCAACGTCGTATTGCCATAATTCTTTTCGTACTTTACTTCCTTGATGAGTAGGATCACATGGCCGGGCGTGAAAGTCTCGAACGCCGAGTTGTTTCGCTAATTTACACGCTTCGTATATTTCATGCTCATTATCTTTACAAATAAGAAACTTAAAAGCAACTTCACAATTAGAATTTATTCTTTCTGTTTCATTAACGAGAGATTTGATGTTAAATTTAACAGCACTAAACTTATCAACTTGTTTAATTTTTTTATACGTTTCTCTTGTTGCCGCGTCTACTGAAATACCTACCCATCTACAACATTTAGCTAATGCCTCAATATGGTCAAACGTATCAACGTAATCAATAAAATCTGATATAATTATGCATTCGCTATTAACATGACCAATAAGAATTCCATTTGTTGCAACGGCAACATCCATTCCATTTTTTTTTATTGCTTCTATCGCTTCTGCAAACATTGGATGTGTTGTGCTTTCACCGCCGCCCCCCAAACATGCAGCGCGAACACCCCATTTACCTAAAAACTCAATTAGTTTAAACAAATGATCATTTGGAATAATTCTTTGTTTAATTTTATATTTTTTGTCAAGATATCTATCGGCATTACAAAACGAACATTTCGCTGGACAATACATACTCAAATCTAAGCTTGCTTCAACTGGTGGTAACGGAGCACTCCTACGCCCGTATTTCCAATCAACAATAGCTTGATAATAATCTTTATACAATAATCCCTTCCACGAATTAAACGAATTAAATTGATTTTCTTTTGACCATTCAGTTACTTTTTTTGTCATTTATCTTTCTCCATTTTTTCGTCAATAAGTCTACGTACAAAATCAGCAGTTGAAATACCTAACTGCTGCGATTGAGTATCTATAAATTTTTTTTCTTTTTTTGTGAGGGAGAGACTGACTCTGACCATGTTTGTTCTACTCATTCATTCCTCTTATCTAATTTATTGCAGTAATTTTTGATGACATAATAATTATATTATAATTATATCATTCGATCAAGAAATAAAAAAATTATATTTCCTTCATTTCACCTTTTTTACAAATAAGTCTATACGAATTACACGAAAATTCTGTCTTTTCTAACGTGAACCCGTTACGTATCATCATGCTATCCCATTGTCTTGGAGTAAAACAGTAGAAGTGTGCCCGGTTACATCCTTCGATTCCTTCGTGGTTTATAGGGACTTCAATAAGAAACAATCCATCGTCTCGTAACACGCGCCATGCTTCACGAATTACAAGACGAGGTGAAAGGGCGTGTTCCAGTGTATGCCTTGAAACAACAACGTTAAATATTTTATCTGAAAATAATAAGTTGTGCATATCCATATCGGTAAGATCGTAAGCCATACAGTCATCTTTACATATTGATATACCACGAACCATTGTTTTAGATCTTTTAGCGAGTTCTCTTACTATATACCCATCTCCCGCACCAATATCTAAAATAGCTTTTGCTTCCATAGGAACATACTCAATAAGTTCATCATACGTTTTTTTATCCGTTATGGGTTTCTCTAATGAATAATATTCCGCATGCAGTTCTTTATCCCATTTCTCTAAGAATGTGTTCATAACGTATTCAATCCTTTCTCTTTAAGAGCAGTTAAAAACCCTTTATAGTTATTTATTATTGCGTCATTACTAAGTCCCATTCCGTCTTCATACTCAAAATTTAATCTAGGCTCTTCGTCGCCAAACCTAGAGTACATATGCATAGTATCGGTCCAATCTTTTTTTATTTGTTTAATACCGAATTTTTTGTAATTATTGTATATATCGGTCCCTGGCCGAACAGTAAAAAGACACGGAGTCACTAAATCAGGATTCACCTTTTCAATAAAACGTAATGTTTTCTGTAAAATATCCTTTGGCTCTTGAGGCAAGCCCATTATCATGTATAGCCTAACTTCAATGTTATTCTTTTTTAATGCGTCTATAGCAGTATGTACTTGCTTGACCGTTATTCCTTTATTTATTACATCGAGTGATTTTTGATATATACTCTCAACGCCAAAACACATCATTAAACAACCCGCCGCTTTAATCCTTTTAGCTATATCCTTATTCATTAAATCAACGCGAGTTTGTGCTTTCCATAAAATGTCAGTGCGCCCTATTGCTCGTATAAACTCATACGCATCTTTTTTGTTAGGAGGTATTCCTATTTCATCTAATAGACTTATCCCTCCTATATTGTATTCACGTTTTAAGTATTCGATTTCCTTAGCTATGTATTTAGGCTTTCTATATTGTATCCCACAATAATTAGTGTTTTTACGTATTTGTGGCATAGTACAAAAAGAGCAATTACCTATACATCCTCTACTGAAAATAACTGTTGTTGATAATATATCTTTATTGCGTACATTATTTCTCGTTGTCATAAGCCCGGGACGTGCTATTGTCGATTTTGAAAGGTAGTGTCTTTTTGGGAATGGATATTCGTTTATATCAATACGGTCTTTTGTGGAATATATTTTTTGTAATGGTCTTTTAAATATATAATCTGATATTGCTTTTACTATTACTTCTTCTCCGTCGCCAATAACAATAGAATCAAATATGTTTGAACATTCATCCCAGAACATAGACGCGTGTGGCCCTCCGGCAATATGCTTTGATTTTGGATAGCGCGTCCTTAGCTTATTAACTAAATCAATTTGTTCTTTAATGTCTAGCGTATATAAAGAATAAAGATATATATCGCATTCATCTATATGATAAATAGCGAAATCTCTGTTTATACCGCGTAAGTCTATTAACGATACATCAACATTCAAACAATAATATTCTTCAATCACAGTCAGTATTTGTAAATGCGTATGAGGATCACCTTTAAACGGATCGTATAAATAATCACTCGATGGAAAAATAAATCCAATTTTAGGTCTTGTCATTTTTATACCATTCAATCGTTTTTTTTATCGTTGTATCTAAATCAATCATTGGTTCCCATCCAAAATATTGTTTTGCTTTTTCTATGTTTAAAGAAATCTTTGTATTGATAGATGGCATATCATTCAAAAACAATATTTTATTTTTTTTATCTTCAGCAATAAGTATCTTTTCAGCTAAATCTTTTATTGATATTCTTTTTCCACTTCCCGCGTTAAACACATTAAACGTATACTTTTGTTCTGTATCTTCAATTACAAGTTCAATAAACCTGACGAGATCATCAACGTGTAAAAAATCACGTTCTGCCGTACCGTCACCCCATACTTTTAAATTATCGCCTTCACTTAAATCACATACTTTTTTAATTAATGACGCAAACACATGTGATTTTTTAATATTGAACTTATCATAAGTACCAACAATATTACTTGGTCTTATAACGGTGAATTTGACGTCGCTTATACTTGAATAAAACTCACACATTTTTTCCATATAAATCTTTGTCCATGCACTACCGAAATATTTAGATATTATTTCGTTTCTCGGATCGAAATCATCTTCAGAAACAAACTGTTCACCAGCGTCTTTATGTTGGTACAGTGTTGAACAACTTAACGCAATGAAATGCTTTACTTTATATTTACACGCTATTCTTTGCAATAAAGAGTTCATAATGGCATTATTTGTTACGTGTATTTGTGGTTGTTTAAACGTGTCATTTATTCCACTCGTAACAGCTGCGCATTGAATAACGACATCAATCTCGTTTAACACACAATCGACTGATTGTCCGTCAATAAGATTTGATTGAAACCAATTTACTTTTTTACAAAACTTTACCAAGGAAGCATGTTGCGCTGTTCTATATACACAATATAAATCATATTTATTATTTTGCGATAATTTCTTAACAACATTTTTTCCAATAAACCCTGACGCTCCACATACAAGAACATTAACTTTTCTTCTCATTATTAAACTCCTTTATTTCAATAGGTAACGAATCGGCTTTTCGTTCGTTACAACTTTTACATGCTAACCTATAGTTAGACGTATTATTAGGTCCGCCTTTTGCTAAAGGAATAATATGATCTGCTGTTGCTTCGCTTTTTTTTATTTGTTTCCCGCAATACGAACATTTCCCATTACATCTTTTATACGCCCGATCGCGCCATTTCCGTCTTTTTTTTCTCGCTATATTCATATCGTTATTTCATCCAAGTATTTTTATTCTCTTTCCACCATTCAATAGTTTCTTTTATGCCATCTTTAAATTGATAGTGAGGAAGTCGCCCTAGCACCATACCTAATTTATGATTATTTAAAACCCTATATTTATCAGTTGTTGGTTTATCAAATAAATACTTTATTTCGTGAGGATTAAAATCAATTTCATTTAAAATGCACGCAACGACTTGTTCAACTGTTATTCCAACACCAGAACTCACGTTAAATCTATTAAACTTTATATCTTCTCTTTTGAAAAGAGAATAAATATAAGATACAAAATCTTTAGCGTAAATAACGTCACGAGTAACGTCTGGCGAACCCCATACTTCAAACGGATCTTGTTTGTCTACAGCTTTTCTAATAAGTGCAGGAATAAAATTTGACCGCGAAGGATCAAACTTGTCATATTTCCCATATATATTAGAAGCTCGTGCGATAATAAATTGTATTCTATATCTGTCGTAGATAACCCTACACATCTTTTCAAGATAACGCATCATCAATGCATATCCACAATGATATTCATTTGGCGACATATTAAAATCAATATCTTGTTCAGCACAAGCAACCTTTTCTGGCTGATAAACAACAGAAGAGCTAATAAAAACAACACGTTTTATTGTTTTTGTTTCTACGATATCGTTAAGTAGTCGCATGTTCATTGTAAGATTATCGTACATATGATCCCAAGGATTATCTTGAACGTATTGTGCCCCGCCTGCATTTGACGCGGCAAGAATAGCACAGTCGCTTTCCCTAATCATCTCATATGCTTGATTATCATAATGTATATTCTCATGAAATATAATAGGATTACTTTTATGTACAAGCGCTTTTATTTTAAACTCATCAATTTTACCAGTTTCAATCAACCATTCCAAAAAATTTGTTCCAACCATTCCAGTAGCACCAGCTAAAAATAAGTTTTTCATAATGCCTCTATTGTTTCTGTAATGTTATCCATTGTAACGCAAGCGCGTTTGCTTCTTTTTCTTCTGTTATAAGTATTCCCCTAACCCCAACGATCCATTTTTTTGATTCTTTTTTATATATAGGAAGCCTCTCTTCTTTTAATAAATCTCTGAGGAACCCAACAGAAGGGCATGCTGTTTCTTCTTCAAACGGAACAGTATCTCTTGTTTTTTTACAAACTAAATCATGCATTACCGTAGTTCCGTCACCGATATAAGTTTTACACCAATATGCATCACAATTATCTTGCGGGAATCCAAACTCTTTTAAGTTTTCAGCTAAATCGAAATCAACATAGTATTTTTCTTCTAACATAAGTTTGTATCCATTCTAAATCTCTCCAGTTGTAACAAATCTTTTTAAATGTTCAATTAATTCTTCAGCTAATTTAATGTCTATATGCATACGTGCATTTATATTTGTATTGAACTTATTTGTTATTTCGTCTTTTATTTCATTTCCAGTATTATCAATACCAAACCAAATTGCATCTCTCGTTGCTAAACTTGATTTTTGCATTGAACATTTTTGTCCGTAAATATCTTCAAATTCAACATATTCAAAACCTCTTATAGTTTTTTTCTTTTTCATTAACTTGCTCCAATATTATTAAAATATTTTTTTATTGTATTACCTCTATTTTCCCATCTTTAAAGAAAAGTTGTTTGCACTGAAATCCAGCAGCTTTTTTATGTCCACCACCACCGTATTTTTTTGCAATCTCGGAACAATCAATATCTTTTTTTGCATATAAACTCAATGTCCAGCCACGATCTGACGCTACAAACGGTATCATAATGTCATAAGTGGATTCATCTACAGAATCGAATAGCTGACTTGATGTAGCACCGACATTACAGCATATAGCTCTGAGCCCTTCAAACTCCGCATAGAAAGAAAATGCTTTAATCATCGATGCATATCTGTTTGTTCTAAACTTCAAAGCTATTTCTCCATCTCGCAAAATGTCTACAAGTGATTCTAGGTGATTGTCCCCAAGTAAATTTATCCATGTTTCACTTTCTGGATCGTGCCTTTCCAATCTTACACCAGCTTGAAAAACATTAAGTGTTTCCCCGAATTCAGAAAAATCCCATACATCGTATCTACCTGCATACTTCACTGATAAAGGCATAGTTGTCGCTGGTCTTAGGTATTCCCATGTTAGCTCACACCCCGCCTTACCATTTTCTCTCACCCCTTCTATGCATTCAGGTCTGATTGGACAGAGTTTGTATTTTTCAATAGCTGTAATATGATGATCAATCCACACAATTCTTTTTGTAATTTCATAGAGCTTCATGAAATCCTCTATCGACAAAGAAAAATCAACAATAAATATCTTTTCATCCTTATCAACAGTTTCTAGCGGAAAATTAACATCATAATTAATAGAAATATAGCTAGCTCTTGTCTTGTGGTTATTCGACTCATCCCAATGCTTCTTTACAATCGCCCCTGCACACTTCCCATCAACATCATTGTGGTAAAAACATTTCATATTTTTTTCCTTTCATTAGAAATAACTCTTCTTTCTTTTATGTTCATCTAAGTTTTTACAATACCAATTCCACGTCTGTTCTAATCCTTCACGTAACGACGTGCTTGATTTAAAGTCAAAAATAGTTTCGGCTATAGTGGTGTCCATAACGCGTCTATTAGTGCCCATTGATAAAAAAGGATGGAATTTATGGTCAAATTTTATGAATCCTTTGAGTGTCATAATAACTTCTTTTATTGTCGTTTCGTCACTACTGCTTATATTAACAAAACTAGATACTAATATTTTTTCTTCGTATTTGTTGAAGTAATACATAGCTTTAATAATACCTTCTGCTGCGTCACTGCTATAAAGAAAATTACGAACTTCTGAACCGTTCCCGAGTATTTTTACATTATTAGGGTTATTATGTATCTTATTCAGTAAAGAAGGCACTACAAGCGCGTGTGGAAGCTCAAAATTGTCGCCAGGGCCATATACGTTACATAATCGTACAATTGCGTAGTTTAATCCGTATTCTTTGTTATACGCCTTTATTTGTTCTTCTGCCATACGTTTAGCCCAGCTTGCGAAGTCAAGAGGATGTGACGCTATTGAATATTTAACTTCAGTTAAAAACTGATCATTTGAATAAGCACCTACCGTGCTCGTAAACATGACGTTCTTTATTCCGTTAACTCTACACGCTTCTAAAACATTAGTGTTTATCATTAACGAAGGCACGAAATGACTCGATGGTCGTTCTTTTGCCGTTACAGCAGATGCGCCTACTCCTGCTATGTGAAACACATAATCGAACCCTTTTATTATTTTTAAACACCGTTTATAATCAGTTAAATCAACTTTCATATAGTTCACAGTATCGTTTAATTTTAAATCGTCTAAAGAAGCGCTTACAATAATAATATTTTCAACTGAAGCTAACAACTCAACAACTTGTCTACCTATCATCCCGGTACCGCCAGTTACTAAGACTTTTTTATGTTTAAACGTGTTTAATATTTCATTTAACTTCATACAAATAATCTCCTTTCTTGTTTCCGTACCAAACAACTTTCTCACACCATTCTTCAATAGTTTTCCATTCTTCTGGTTTTATTTTATACATTCCATTAAGTTTTTTTATTTTAGGATCGTCTCCGATAAGTAAACTTTTGTATATTTTCCATACGTCGTATACAATAAACGTTATTGACGGGAATACTCCTAATGTAGTACCTGTAGGAATTGGTCTTTTCAATAAAGACATGTTTAAATAAAATGCGTCATGAACAATTTCTTTGTTATATTCAATGCGATTTTTTTCTAAATATGACTTTACTAACCGTAACGACTCTTCATAAAAAAGAGCTATTTTTTGTTGTGTACACATCTGTATCATTAAAAACTCGTCAACGGGCCAATATATGCCAAGATACTTTCTTGAATAAGTGAATTCAGGTTCAAATCCTTTTTGCATAGCCTCGGCTTTCAAGAATAAAGTGTCTCGGTTCTTTTCTAAAAGTTTATATCCGTTTGTTTCGTACATAAACAGTTCTATCAAATCTCTTATTTTTACGTTATATAATTTATTTAAAATAAGAAACGGGATCTGTAAGAGTTTATTAAAATAAAGTAACGAACACATCCATCCAAACACTCTACACTTGAGCCAATCATCTTTATGCATTGTATTCGTCCCAACAACGATATTCTGATATTCAGCTATAGTCTCAGGCGCTAATTTCCCATGTAAATTAACCATTTTTACTGGCATTATTTCAAAACCATATTTTTTTTGATGATCGACTTGTCCCATTTTAGCATTCGGGAGAATCGAGAGATTGTTAAACTGTATTCTATTATACTGTCCATTCTCGATTATTTTACATGCTCCATTAACAAACGTAGCATACGTCTCTTCCGGGAGTGCTATAATCAAATCAGTGAATGTTTTTATATCGTTACGCGTAAGTTTTTCCTGTACTTCCTTAAAATTGTTTATTGCCATATTAGCGCGGCCAACAGCTTTTAAAGTTGGTTTATGAATTGATTGAAGTGATAAAGCCAGTCCTTTGTTTAATCCTTCTTTTGCTAATATTTTATACGTTTCATACGTAACATCATTAAAGTTTTTAGCCCCTTGAGTTGAAAACGCTTTTGGATATCCGTATTTTCGTTTGTTTTTTGTTAATCGTTCTACTATCTTAATATCACGCTCTAACATCCCAAAATTAGCGTCACAGCAAAAAACAAATTCAATCTTATTATGTGAAAACCAATCTATTTCTTCATATAACCTATCAAGATTATACGTCCTTATTTTATTATCTTTCGCACTCCCCCAATCACAATACGTACATCCATAAGGACACCCCCTACTTGTTTCCCACATCCCAATCCAATTCTCATTAGGATTAAGTTTCATCAACATATCAAACGTTCCTTCTAAATAAGGAGATGGGATGGTGTTTATGTCTTCGATAAAACCTGCTTTAATATAGCTGGGCTTTGCTTCGCTAGAAAAATCATCGTTTAATATATTTAATACCTCTGTTTCTCCTTCTCCAATAATACTCATATCATTAACATTGTAGTTATGTGAAGTAATATGTGGACCACCAAAAACAATAATCTTATTTTTATCTATTTCTTTAAGCTGCCGTGCTATTTCAATACAGAAGTTTATGTTCCACACATAACAACTAAAGAATACAACCTCATATTTTGAGAACATTTTAACTATTGATTTAATTGCAACTCGTTTATACATAGCATAAGGAGCAAATACAATTTCATCTTTAGCAACAGCATTTAAATTCTTTTCTGCATATGCTTGTAATATCCCAGCCGCATACGGAAAATAATTCTGGTTTGAGAAGCTATTGTTTATTTGTATAAATCCAACTTTTTTCACTCCAATATCCTCCTCTTTAACTTATATTTTAAACTATTTTGTACTTGTTTTAACGTCTCCTTCCCGAACTTTTTTAATATCATGTTCTGGTATCGTTTACTGTTTGTTATTGATATATACGCTTGATCTCTAAACTTCAGGATTTGTTCTGGCGTTAAATACTTCGTTGGTAACGGCTGTGAGTTATATCCAAACTGTGAATAGCCGTCCCACGTTGCGGGTAAATCTTTTTTGTCTATGTCTTTGTACATAGGTGCCCCGGGAAAAGCAGAGTAACAATATATATTGTTGTATTCACAGTTAAGTTCACGCGCTAATTTAAACGTTTCTTTCATTGACAATAAATCGTCTTCCGGCAAACCGAATATATAGTTTCCTCCTACGTTTATACCTAGCTTATGCGTAAGTTTTACTATTTCTTTTACTCTTTTAATATCAAACTGTTCTTTATTAATTGCGTTTTTCACTCTTACATTAGCGGCTTCTATTCCGTATCCTATCCAATTAATCCCGGCTTTTTTCATGAACTTTAATTTACGTTCGTTTATCGTATCAATACGTGCGTATGCCCATATATTAAGGTCATATTTACGGTTTGCAATAGCGGCACATACATGAACAACGTGATCTTCGTGTAAATCAAACATTTCATCTGCTATTTTAATGTTTTTAATTTTATGTTTGTTTACAAGTAAATCAACTTGTTTAATAACATTATCTACACTTAAATAACGAATGACATGTTTTTTAAACATTGCGTTTATTCCACAAAATGAACAGTTATAGCAGCACCCGAAGCTTGTATATATAACGCCATATGGCTGTCTTATATTATTATTTGACCATGAATGCCAATTATGAGCGCGGTATTTATGCATAGGGAGTAAATCCCAAGCAGGAAGAGGAAGATCATTAAAGTCAATAAGATCTGCTTTTTTGTTACTTACACATCCATCATCACGCCATAAGTTCCTAATTTTATATAAAGGTACTTCATTTAAAAGATCAAGCAACGTATAAAACCCTTCTCCATCACAAACAAAATCAACGTCTTCTTCTTCGATTGTTTGTTCTGGAAGTGCTGCCGGATGTAATCCTATTAATATCGTAAACGGTTTTACGTTAAAATCTAAACTGTTTATTTTTTTTAATAATGATCGTGTACCTATCATGTTCATTGTAGAAGCAGACGGGTTTATTCCAGAGACAACTATCGCACAAATCAACGGTCTTTTCTTTTTTATTGTTGGAATGACTTTTTTTGGATTTACCGTTTCATCAATTAAATCAACCATAAATCCTTTGTCGCGTATAAACCCAGCGAGTAATGCGGCCCATAACGGAGGTTCAATACCAGTTAAATCTTTACTCAGGTCTTGGTATAAAATCTTTTGAGCACCTGGTTTTACTATTAGTAGATTAATTTTATTCATAATTTTTCAATGTATGTTCAATAACTGAATAATTAATTTGTTTTTTTGTTAAGAATAAATTTTCTTTGAGGAGCGTATATAAATCATCTGTTATAGCGTAGCGTTTATTCATAAAAAATTTAGGGTTATGGTTAACAGTACAAAAATGCGGGGGATTGATTTCACTAAAGCCAAAACCTGCTATATCATTCACTTTTTTTACCATAGCTAAAAAAGTGTCCCATGAACTATGTAATGGTTTATCTATTTGTGGATTAGCCGCTTCTGTCCCTACATTTTTTTCAAATTTTTTCATTAGTACATCTTTTTTATAATGGTTTAATTTTATCTTATGTGACATTATAAAGTTTTTTTGAATTGCTGCGGTTAAATAAATGAAAAAAGAACCCGTTCTGCAACCGTGTAAAACATCGGGTAATCTATAATCATAGGCTTCCATAAATAGTTTATCAAATAAATAGAAGTGCTCACTACATGAATCGGGGATGTTTAATGTAGTTGGTTTTTTATTTTCATCGTAAATATTTAAATGCGGCCAAAACTCACCCATGTCTAAATCAACTTGTGGCGCTAAGATAACGTTATCTTTGTTTTCATTACTTAACATTTCACAAATCATATGGCATATTGTATCTTGTTCGATAGGGATAATATCAGAGTTTGTGACTATTATATAATCATAGTCTTCTTTTTCTTTAAATAGCAACAACGCATGATTTACCGCTTGCCAGCCAGTAAGATACTTATCGGTAAAGATAATATGACTATTTTTTTTAAGTAAAGAGACCAATATATCTCTAATTTCTTTTGTTGAAGTATTATCGGCTATAACAAAATCAATATTAAAATTTTCAGATTGTTCTTGTGTCCAGCCGTTAATAAGTTTCTCATATCTTTCGGTCGTTTCTTTTATCCACTCTTCATCATTGTCCCAACACATGTTACGCGGATTAAAACTCTTTGTTATGATAAGGATTTTTATCATTTCCAGTTTACCTTCCCTGTTTCAAACCACCAAATACCTTGCCCGTCAGGTCTCTCTTGTTTAGCGTTCGGAAACGTTTCAAAAACAGCTTGGACAACACCGGGATGAATACCATTCACACAATCAACATCTTTATTTAAATAAGAGGCAAGTTCTTCTGGTGTAAACGGCATTTCTTCAAGTTTACATTCACAGTCATGTCCACATATAATACCGCCAGACTTTAGTTTTGGTAACCACATATCAATGTCTTCGCGTATATATGGATACGAATGCCCGGCATCAATAAAAATAAGGTCGAACGTGTTGTCTTTAACTATTGACGCAGCTTGTTTTGATGTCATATGCATTACACATATATTATCCCACAGTTCCAACTTTTTCATATTATTCTTAAAAATAGAGAAAATATCGTTTGTTTCGCCTGATGGCATAGCACCAGGTATTTCAGGAACTCCTTTAAACCAATCAACACAATGAGCTATTCCTTCGTGTTTTTTTACAACACGCGCTATTTCCTTTGTTCCGTATCCAACCCAACAGCCGACTTCACACGTCTGCATGCCTTTATGTGCAACTTTATCACATAATGTATGTAACAACTCCTGTTCTCCTTCACCAAGCGTAATACATCCGTCAACGAAAAAATTTGTCACGTAACTACTCTCCTTTCAAGTTCAAACCTCATTTTTTGTATTGTTTGGTTTTCTACAAACGGTAAGTAACTGTTCGACTCTAACCGTTTTAAACAATGTTTGTTCATATACCCGCGTTCTTGCATTTGCTCTTCATCTTTCCCGTCTGTTCCTTCGTGGAATATATGCACCAAAAAATCGTTTATTACCCAATACTCTTTATACCCTCTATTAAACAACCGCCATCCAAGTTCGTACGGACCACCTAACAACCCATCAAACAATCCATGTTCGTCAAACCCACCAGCTTCAATAACGGCATCTCTTTTAATACAAAAGCATGCACCATAGTTCCTGTCGAACATTCCGTAATTAACATCGTCACGCGACAATAACGGCATTCCTTTTATGTGTTTACACAATGAATGAATATGTTTTGTTCGCATGTAGTTCCATTCGACATTATAGTGTCTCGGCTCGTTCTGTTTTTTCCTTACTACCTCGTTCCAATTCTTAAACAATCCGTCTTTTCTGAGTAAAGTATTATACTGTTCGTGTCTAACCTCATCACAAAGAACAAACATTTTTTTATTCTGACTGAATGGCGTGATTAAATTTATGATAAAATCGTTTGAACAAATAGCGTCACCGTCCATAATACAAACATACTCGCCTTCACTCTGAAGAACAGCTTCGTTCCATAACTTAGGCAGTTCATAAAACTTCTTCTTAGGTTGATCCATTATTATAAGTTTATCAATAATACCGTCTTCTTTATATTTCCGTATTGTTTCATTTACGTCGCCATACAGTTCAGCCCAAATAATCTCATAATCGTTACGATTATAGTTTTGTCTGTTAAGGTAAACAGGCGTGTGAAACCGTTCGCGGTAAGAGCAATCTATTAATATGATGCTTATTTTTTTCATTGTTTATAATCCCTAATTATATCTTTATTAGCCATTTTGTTTACACGATCAAAAACACATTTCCCAAACCTTTTTTTTATCATTCTTAAATATTTTTTGTTTTTAAAAAACAGGTTAAACGCAGTATCTCTAAACCTAAGGACGTCTTCACTGCTTACGTATTTAGTTGGTAACGGTTTTGAGTTATGTGCGAAAAATCCGTATTGTTCCCATCGAGTAGGTAAATCCTTTTGATCTGCTTTATAATACATATCTGTTCCTGGATATGGCATTGCAACAAAAAAGTTACTCCATTCGGTACATAACTCTACCGCTAAATCTGTTGTGCTTTGCATAGTATCAAAACTATCATCTGGCAATCCAAAAATATAATTTGTTCCTACGAACATCCCTGCTCTATGAGCTGTTCTAATAGCCTTTTTAATCTGTTTTATACTTTGTTTTTTGTTTACTGATTCAAGCATTAAATCGGTCCCTGATTCAACGCCAAAAAAAACCCAATTTATTCCAGCTTTTTTCATTATTGTCATTAGTTCGTAGTCGCATCTATCGGTACGTGCAAACGCCCAAATATTAAAATCATATTTCTTTTTGATTAACGCGTTACATATATCAATAGCGTGGTCTCTATCTAAAGTAAACGTATCGTCTATGATCTCAATATGTTTTATTTTGTATTTATTGTATAACACGTCACATTCTTCAATAACGCGACGTACAGATTTTTTCCTGTACATTCTCTCTCCATAAACAACATTTACCGAACAATAAGAACACTGATACGGACAGCCAAGGCTGGTATATAACAAAGCAAAACTGTTCCTTTGTTTGTTATGTGTCCATAACTGCCAAAAATGCGCGCGATACTTATCCATATCAAGAAGGTCCCACGCAGGTAACGGATAATCGTCTAAATCACCCATTGGAGGAGCTATGATTATAGACTCTGTTGTTGTACCTTTTAGTATTTCAATTAATGGTCTATACCCTTCTCCCTTAATAACATAATCAACTTCCATTTTTTTTAATGTATATTCAGGAATTGCAGAAGGATGGTGCCCACCAACAATTATTTTAGTGTTTTCATTGAAATCAGGACGGCGTTTAAGAAGGTCAACTATCGCTTCGTTAACGGTCATTTTAGTTGTGAATCCCGTAAGGGCAAGAAACCGAGGGCTTATTTTACGTATCATTTCAACTAAAGGTTCAACGTCTAAGTTTAATGCCTCTGCATCTATTATTTTAGCAGTATATCCAAAATCACGGACATATGCAGCGAGCATTGTAATACCTAACGGTTGTGCTATTGTCGCATAATACGACATTTTTCCAAACTGATTCTTTAAATTATGTGGATTAACAAATAAAATATCTATACGTTTTTCCATTATACTTTTTCTTCTTTTTTTATTAATTTTTTACCGAGTTCCGCTATCCGGCTATTGGTTTTTTTTAGTTCTTTTTTAAGTAAAACATTTTCTTCCTGTGACTCGTTTCTTTCTTTTGCTAAAGTGTTAACTATCCCTTTATACTTTATAACTTCTTCAGCTAATTCCAATATTTCTTTTTCTTTTTTTTCGTTTTCGTTTTCGTTATCTTCGTCTGGTTCAAATTGATCTTTATAATCTTTGTTTGAAATACTAAGAATAGTTTTTCTGCGTTCGTCATCAAGTAAAAACCTAACCATATCATTTTTTTTATTTAATAACATGACTCCCGTAATATAATCTCTATCAAAATCATCTTCTGGAATAATTAATATTCCATTATTTTTAAGGTCTGCTCTCATTTATTTATCCCTTTTGTTATTTTGTTCTATTTTTACCATTTCCTTGTCCACCACCTTGTGCATTTCCGATTCCACCAGCAGGGCATGGATTAGGGTTTCGATTTGCGCCTTGTCCACCTTGCATGCCTTGTCCTCCGCCTCTACCGTCTTGTGGTCTTTTTTGTCCTGCTGGATTTGTTTTAGCCATAAGTATTGCCTTTCTTTTACTTTCCTATTATTTTTCTAATTTCATAAACTATACGTTCAACACTCGGAGTTTGGTTATGTGATTCAGGGCATACACCATTCGTTCGATCGTCTAACCCTAATGCAAAAACCTTCTTACCGCTTTCTTTCATCAATTCATATGCTATAGACTGCGAAGCGCCGCAAATCTCGTGCCCTGAATCAATAACCAAACCGTATTTGCTTTTATGTAAACACTGTAAAAAAGTACGTCTTTTCTTAAATGGTTTTAGCCAACAAATAGGCAATGTACTACATGTTATATTTAAAGAAGTTAATTTTTTATCTACTTCGTCCATAACAAATCGTGATGCTGATATTGGCATTAATGTTATGTCGGCATCTCTATTAAAATAATGTTCAGCTTTGTTTCTATCTGCAAAACTACCCCTATGTTCACTAACATAAAAAGGATCTGTTCCTGACATATACTCTTGCCATACTTGTTCATACTCACGCGGTGTCATAGGAGCACATACTTTTATTCCAGGTACGTGCATAAACAGACTATGAAAAACACCAGAATGTACACATCCAGCATTTTCCTGTGCTAATGCCCGGACAAATACAGGAACTGGCGTTCCAAATATTTCTTTTGCTTTTGCCGCGTAGTTTACAAACATACTACTATTAAGCCACATAAAATCTTGGAATCTTATTATGATTATTGGACGTCTACCAGCAAGTGCCGCGCCACATGCTACACCCATATTTGACACATCTGACATTGGAAGTTCAATAATGTTGTTTGATTTAATGTCAGGAACTGTCCCGCAAACAAATCCCACGGCCGTAAGACATTGTCCTAACAACATCCCATTATTTTCTTCTAAATGCTTGCGCGTTATTTCACGTATTGTTTCTGCTAACGTTTTCATATCACTTCAAAAAAAGCTTGATTGTTTATCATTGCATTAATAAGTTCTTGTAATGTTTTTTCTGCTTCTTCCTGTGTCTCAATACCTGTAAAAATAGGAACAATAACATTAACGTGCCTTACAATAATATTGAAATTATGTAAGGTTGTATCCTCTTTTACAAAATAAAACATTTGCGTATTTGTGTCTACATACCCTAACAACCTGTCACTTTTAGCTTTGATTATCATTTGTTTTCCCTTTCCACATCATGGTTACTTTTTCTTTTGTTTTATCTTCTATTTCTTGTCCGTTATCAACCGTTCCTTTAAACCGTTCTAATCGATCAAATTTTGGCCATCCATCGGTATTTGCACCTACGTGCCAATGAAAGCGCGTTGTTGTTATGTTAAGTAGCGCAGGGAGCCGTTTAATAGCCTTCTCTGCTACGCGACAAACATCTGATGGTTCGTCTGGACACGCACACGAAAACATACCCATTTCCTCAGCTATTCTATCAATCCTCCAACTACGGCGCTCTTTTTTACGTGTTAATATCGATAAATCGTTATCTTCACATATAAACAGTATTGGTAGTCTTTGTGTAGCTGCAAACCCAAAAGAAGCAAGTGCGTAGTCTTCTTCTGCTGCCGCATCCCCGAAATAACATATAACAGGTTTTTGTGTTGCTAAGGCGTATCCCGTAGCTATGGGAATGTTTTCTCCGATTAGGCCATGGTGCCCGTACATAGGCACGTTTAAATCTTGCACACAGGGAGACCCACCTTTTCCCTGGCAACAACCGCGTTGTTGACCAAAAAGCTCGTCCTTGAGACTTTGGGGGTCTCCACCGTGCGCTAAATAGATTGAATGGTTCCTGTGTTGAGCAAAAACAGCGTATCCTTTTGTGAGTTCTGATAGCGTAGATGACGTGAGTTCTTGTCCTATTGATAAATATACAGGTCCCGGTAATAGCCCTTCTTTTGAAGATTCTGCCACTTTAAGTTCAAAATACCGGGAAAAATACGCTTTTTTTAATACGGAGCTTAGATTTATCATTTTAAGGAGTTAATCTATTACTTTTACGTTAGGAAATTTAGTTAATAATAACTGTTCAACCGTTAAATCGTCAATTTGTTCTTTTGTATCACTCGCGAATTCTTTAAAATGCAAACTAAACTCTTTTATTTGTTCTTCTGTTAAATCGTACCCTAACTCTTTAACTTTTTGTTCAAGTGCGCGCTTACCTGAAAGTTTCCCAAGAACAAACTGCGGGTTTTCTTTAATACCAAAATCAAAAGGTGTGATTATTTGATATGTTTGCGGTGATTTTATGAGGCCGTCTTGGTGAATACCGCTTTCATGAGAAAAAGCGCCTTTACCTGTAAGAGGTTGATGATGAGGGAGTGCTTGTCCGAATATATCTGCTACTAATTTACATGTGTTCATTATTTCTTGATTGTTTATACCAGGAAAATAATACTCGCCAAAAAAATCTTTACGTGTTTTTATGTTTAAAATAATCTGTTCTAAACTTGCGTTTCCACATCGTTCTCCGTATCCATTAATCGTCGTTTCTATTTGTCGTGCTCCTGCTAAAATAGCAGCTAATGTGTTAGGTACTGCCATGCCAAGATCATTATGAGCGTGAGCAGATACTTTAACTGAACAATGCACTACGTTAACTATTTGTTTGATTAACGCATAATATTCCTTCGGCATTGAATACCCGACTGTATCGGGAAGTTCTATAGTACTGGCCCCCGCCGATATACAATCACGTACCACTCGGATAAGGTATACAATATCAGACCGCGTTGCATCTTCTGCTGCAAACTCGACATCATCAGTAAATTCCGATGCGTAGTTTACCATTTCTGCTGATAACGCACGCGCTTCGTTTCTGTTCATATTGAATTTATGTTTTAAATGAATGTCACTCGTTCCCATTACTACTTGAATACGGCGTTTTGATACGTTACCTAACGCTTTCGCTGCGCATTCAATATCTTTTTTTACTGCACGACACATTGCACAAACAGTAACAATCTCACCGAACTCTTCAGCTATTAACTTAACACCTTTAAAATCATCGTCTGATGCTATTGGGAACCCAGCTTCAATTATCGGCACGTTCAACTTTATTAATTGTTCTGCAATACGAAGTTTTTCTTCTGCTTTTATATTCGCGCATGATGATTGAGCACCATCGCGGCAAGTTATATCTGCTATCATAATGCTTTTGTTTACCATATAATCACTCACTTTCTTTTTCGTATTGAGATAAAGTCTGATAATAATACTTTTGTAAAAAAGGAATCGAGAAATTGTATCCTTCTTTAAGTGCTTTTTTAAACCAAATAAGTCTTCCGACGCGACCATTTAAATCCAGAAATGGATGTATTTTTTCAAATTCATTGTGCGCAGTCCAAGAATTCATTAAGGGCAATTCCTTAACATATTTTTTCATTAATTCTCTGACCTGTTTATAATCAGGTGCCGTATACTCACCAACACATACATTACACTTCCTAAACTTCCCAACCCAATCTTTCTTTAAATGTTTCCCCAATATCGCATGAACTTCCAAAATATCGCTTCTTGTTTTTATTACATTTTTAAAAATGTATTTAATTGCATCCATATCGCCGTCATTTAACCATTTTTCTCCTTCGATAGTATTAGATTCAATCATAAACTTTCTGAACTTTTCTGCCCTTATATACTTATCGAGTTCCCAGCTTGCCAAAGGATGTGTTCTTTTTGATTCATCCATGTTAATCTCCTATAAAAATATTTTGTATTTAACTTTTTTATCGTAATCAAAATTCTCTTTTTTTAAAAACAACCATTCTTTAAGATACTCGTATAGTTCATCTGCACGTTTTGGATATCCTTGTTCATCATACGCTGATTGATCAACGTCAATTAAATCACACGCACCTCCTAAATAATGCCCGTAATTACATCCTAAATGCTGACCTGCACGCATTGCATCATAAAACACTTGCCATAACTTAGGCTTTTCTGTTTGTGGACTTGCTCCTAATATTCTATGATTTGTTACGTGAGGCGCGTATTCTACCATGGGAAAATCGTAGAAAGATAGGTCTTCTATTTCACATTGACCTATATGATTCAACATAACACGATGGCATACAACACCTTTTCGTTTAATTGACGCAAGTAATGTCGTAGTACATATTTGTGCATATGCACATCCTGTTATATCAATTACTTTAAATCCAAACTTTTCCATATAAAACCTATCGTACATAATAAGATGTGCACGCGGCCAATACGGAACAGTGAATTGTGATGGCGGCATGTTTTTATCTCTTATGATTTGAATTGACATCTTTGTATCTTTAAAAGAACCGACATGTATATCACCCCTTTGTCCCGGTTCGTAATCAGAATCAACGGTTGGTACTAACAAACTCGTGTCACTATGATGATTAATATCTTTTATCATATTACTTAAATCATTCACATCTGATAAATTAGCATCGCTTGTGTTAATGAAAAAATAATCATAATTATTCTCTTTCATTAATGATAAAGCAGTGTTTACGCATACATGTGCATTAAATCGATCATTGATAAATAATAACGTTAATCCATATTTATCTTTTATACTCTTCAAAAAATCACGAGCTGGTGCTACTGATATACAATCAGCAATCATGATATCAATATGATTCTCTTCTGAGCGCTGCTGATGCCAATTATTTATTACATTTTCCCATATAGCATTATTATCTTTTCCATATGGATTAAACGTTATTATTATTACCAATGATTTTGTCATTATTCCCCTGTGTTGGTTAAGCTACCTATTAACAAATTTGGTGAAATACCTTTATCTGTTAAAATAATTTTTGAATTATTCGATAAAGCATTTTGCATAGCCTCTAACTTTTTAAGTTCTACTGCGTTTCCGACAAAAAACGCATCTGCTGCTTTATTAACCTTTTCAATTGCTTGTGCTCGTCCTTCAGCACATAAAATACTCGCTGCTTTTTCTCCTTCTGCTTTTTGTATTTGAGCTTTTTTATCATATGCCGCTGCTTCTTCTCTTCCTAACGCCTCAGTAACAGTCGCCCGCCTTTTCTGCTCTGCTGTTTTTTGTAAGTGCATAGCGTTCTTTATGTCTTGTGGCGGATCAATTAATTTAATTTCAATCTTATCTACTTTAATACCCCATTCATCAGTTATTTCGTCGAGTTCTTTTTTTAAGTTATCAGAGATAGTTTTACGAGATGTTAAGCTATCATCTAACGATAAATTCCCAAACTCTTGTCTTAAGTTAGTCTGTGCAAGTTCTTGTATTGCATCCTTCCAATCGTCAATATTGTAATACGTTTTTTTAATAGCTTCTTCTTCTTTATACGGTCGTGCCCATATAATACCATCAACAACTATTTCTACATTATCTTTTGTGATAACAGGTTGTGATTCTATATCAAGTGTATGCGACCTAATATCTCTACATTTATGCCATTCAATAAAAGGAATTACAAATGTCAATCCTGGGTTTAAATATCTGTTGTATTTACCAAATCGTTCAACAATAGCTCTTTTATGCTGAGGTATAATTTTAAGACCTAATATTAAAATGGCAAGTGGTACTGCAACGGCAATAATAATAAAAAATATATTTTGCATTTCTTTTCTCCTGTTTTTTATTTTTCGAGTAAAACGAAAAGTGATGTTTTCTTTTTATTGTCTTTAAAGAGTAATAAATTAGTATATCTGCTATCTACTTTGAATTCATATAACACGTCTTCTCCGTGCTGGTACCTACTAGATAAAAGCTTTGCCTCTTCTTCTCCGATTTCATTAACAGTAAATTTCTCTATCTGTACGGGAGTCTTTATGATCGTTTCCCTGTCTATCGTGACAGGTTTTATTCTCATACCTATCCATACAGCAAAAACTATTACAATATAAACACATGCGCCTATTAAAATTTTTTTCATTTATCTGCTCTCCTTTCTTTTAAAGAATAACTTAATTTATCAAAAGCTTCTACGATAGTCTCTGGTTCTCTTGTAAAGCATATCCTCACATATTCTTCACCGTTACTACCAAAGCATGTTCCTGGTAACATAGCAATATTTGTTTTATTCAGAGCAAAATCACAAAATTCACTCGCGGTCATGCCTGTTTTTTTAATGTTAATGAATAAGTAAACTGCCCCTTCAGGTTTAACATAAGATAAGTCTTCTATTGAATCAATCTTTGCGCATACAAGATCTCTTAAGACTTTGTATATACGAACTCTTTGTTTTAATCCATCACTATCATTCCGCAATGCAGCTATTCCTCCAGCTTGAATAAACGGAGGGTAACAAGAATAAATTGTCTGGAATAATTTACCGAGTTTTTCTGCTACCAGCAATGGCGCTATAGCATATCCAAGCCTCATTCCCGGCATTGCGTACGCTTTTGCGAATCCTTCTAATATAATGGTCCTTTCAGCGCAATGATCAATATAACTGGGGCTATGGTGATTAACGCCATAAACAATCCTGCTATATATTTCATCTGATAAAATATATAAATCATACTTTTTCGCAAGCAAAGCTATTTCCATTATTTCTGTTTTTGTTAGTACCGCGCCAGTTGGGTTGTGTGGTGAGTTTATGATTATGAGTTTTGTTTTTTCTGTTATTTTATTTTCTATGTCATTAGCAGTTATATGAAACTTATGGTTGGCATAAATGGGAACGCCAATACCTTTTATTCCTGTATAACTCGTAACTGCAATATACGTCGAAAACCCGGGATCGGTATAAATAACTTCGTCGCCTTCATTACAAATAACTCTTAAAACAAAGTCTATGATAGCATTCGACGGCATTACAACTATTTGGTTTAATAACGGACGAAACCCTAACCTTTTTTCAGTGTCTTTTTGTATTGCCCTTTTAAATTCAACTGTTCCCGTTGAATCACAATAATGATACTCTTCGTTGTCAAGTGCCGACTTTATAGTGTCTCGGATATGTGGTGACGTAGGGAAGTCACTATCGCCTATTTCAAGATGATATACTTTCTCCCCGTTCTCTTCTTTCTGCTGCATCTTAGCTAACATATCAAACATTGGCTGTCCGCAAAGATTTTCTGTAATTTTAGCAAGTTTCTTCATCGAATATTTTCTCTTCCTTCGGTACTGCAATATACTCTTCTTGAAAATCACAAGTACCGTTAATAAACAGTTCTATTTCTTCGTCGGTCATTTCTCTTCCAACGCAAAACTCAGAAATAATTTCATTACTAAGACCAACTCTTCTGTTTTGAACTATTGCAGCACAAAGAACAATCGTAAAAACAAAAATAAACGAAACAACTAAAATAATCTTTTTTTTACGTCTTTCCATAACACCCTCATTATTTTTTTGTTATTTTTTTTAGTTTGTTTTCAAATTTATTACGCACACATTTTTCACAAACAAGTTCAGCATTTTTATTTATTTTTTTTATTAAAATAAGAGTGCTAAATTTTTTTGAACATTCATCACATGTATGTTTTTTTATAAATTTCATTTTTGGCATTACAAAACCTCGTGTTCAACTTCAATAGTATCAAGTTCAAAAATGTGGTGAGAATGGATAACAAAAGAGTTAAGACAAACAATTTTTGTTCCAAGCACAGACTCAAAGTCTAAGTCCCATCCTGGTCCTGTTTTAATATCTACAACTTTTTCTTTTAAATGAGAATTCTTTGATATAAGTGCTGCGAAATATCCGTATATTCTATCTCCACAATTTTCTACGATGATATTATCATTTGTTATAGGAACACTTGTAGCTACTTGCGCGAATTCGTCTATATACGCCTCTTTATGGATATATCCCGGTTCTACTGATAGCGGCGGCATTGTAAGGCAATGGCAACACGCGTAGTTTGTCTCTTTTGATGTGTTTCTCCATTTAACCCAAATATCATAATTAGTTATTTGTTGTATAGGTCCCCGCATTTCAGTGAACATACCAGCATATGTTTTTTTATCGTCTCCATATTTCTCATGTGCGATATGAATCGGTCTGTCCCAATTTTTACAACAAATAATATCGTCTAACCATCCGTAAGCAACCATTTCATCATCGGGTAAACTCAATATTGCTTCTCTCTGCAACGTGTTCATTCTAAAGAAGGGTAATGCAATTGTTTGATCGCTAATATACGAAGCCCTGAATACAGTAACATTATCATATTCTTTTAACCAATTTTCATGCGGCGTCATATCATTATCAATACCAACTACTATTTTATGTTTATAGAAAGAATTCTTGTTTATAGCCCTGATAGCTCGTTCCGGCAATCCTAAATCACGGTCTCTCGCGTCAACGTGTTCTTCGTTTATGTTATACCACCTAAAATCATCTTTTTGGTGTAACGGACCACCAACAGAGTTCATTCCGCCACTACTTGGACGATGCGGTATAATTATTGTTATGTTCATTTATCCTCCTCTAAAAGTTTGTTTATTGTCTTTTCTAGTTCAAATCCGCTTAATTCAGGAATAGGTTTATCTGTTATTCCTGTTTCGTATAAATGTATATTAACAACTTTATTTTCTCCTTCTTTTTTTACTATAACACTAACTTCAAGATTGAATTTTTTCTTATATGTTTTTATTAAAGAAATTTTAATAGCTCTTTCTATCTCAAGGGCCCTGTACGTTGCACAAGCTTGTTTTGTTCGTTCATTAAGTGAAGATGTTAACTTTACTATTATATAAACCATAGATGATGTTCCTCCAACCACAATACAAATACTTAGCCATTCCATTTTAAATCACCTCATCCTTTTAAATCCTTTTTCAATATTACACTGATCACGTTCAAACGGAAACAGACCCATACGAACAACGCGACCGAGCCATGCATTAAAATCGTTAAACTTTTCAGTGTTTTTCTTTAAATGACTCGGATCGTGCCCGTTCATATCATCAAAAAAAGTTGATAAATACATCCAATTATCAACTTTTAAATGGGACATTAAGTGCTGTAATACCTGTTCTGGCTCGTCGCAATGTTCTAACATTTCACTGCAAATTATATAGTCGTACATATCTTTAACATCGTGTTCGCCAGTAGAAATAGATTCAAAGGAAAGGTTTGGAACGTTATACTTACTTACGATAAACTTCAAAAATTCAAAAAATTTATGTCTAACATCCATCAATGTAACGTCATATCCTTCTAACGCAAGGCGTATACCGTAAAGGCCCGGGCCACAGTTATGCACACATATATTATTAACTATATAAGAATTATCTTTATTAACTTCAAGATTATAAACATTGACACTCTTTTTCTGTTTTTTTACATTTTTAACATAAAGCAACATATATCCATCAATTATTTTTTTTGCAGTTGCGTTATATTTTCTTTTTTTCGCTTTCTCTCTTTTTAGTATAAAATCAGTTGCTTCTAAAGAAAAATTTATCCTATATACTTCACGAGCATTGCCCTTAAAAGGTTCTATTGTTACATTATGTGGCAATCCCATCCTATTTAATAAATAAGATAATTGTGTCCCTAGTTCACGCGATATTGTTTTACATGATAAATTTCCATATTGAGATCTTGATTTATCAAGAAAACCATCACCATCAACAAACCCTTTTATTAAATTAATTAATTGATAATTTTTGCACGATAATAATGATTCATGTATTCTTACTTTATCGGCATAACGAGAACATAACTCAAAAAAAAGTAATCCGTATCTTTTGTTACATATTTTTATCTCTACTATATTTTTATTCTCCCTATACTCCACATATGGCTTCTCAAGCTCTTTAGTAAATACTCTTATAGCTTTTTCTACTAGATCATGCTCATGCAATCCTAAAGAAACTTGCATTCCTACTAATTTTTCATGACCATAAACAAAACTGCCTTCAGCTAAAAACAATCCTAAAAGCCACATAAAATCATCGTTTAATTTTATTTTTTCCTTAAATGGTTTCCAACTTTTTCTTATTTTAGAAAAATCAGTAAAATCATTAATATCTATATATTTTTTTTCAATCCCGTCCAATAATTTAACAGCAACATAATCACCTTTCTTTATATCTGAAGCGTTAATGAATTTTAATTTTTTATCTCCCTTTATCAAATTATTTTTTCTATATATTTCTTCTCTCTTAATTCCTAATATTGGATGTTCTTCTGTAGTGTTTAATTCTTCCAATAGTCCAGTACACTTAATTGAGATAATTTTTTTATTATATTTTCTATCAAATATTTTATTTACTTTATTCACATTCCCTTTGTGTGTAATTACTGCATTGCCTTTTTTAATATCCTCTATATTTTTATATGTTAAATTACCTGTCAATACTTTTGTCCCCTTAACAAAACAGCCATAATCCAGGACTTTAATACCTTTTGGATCTGGATATTTCTCTTTACATAGCTTCCAAATAAAGTTACTTTCGATTGGTATCTTACCTATTTCAGTAAACCAGTTATTGCCTATATGATGAAGTGGGATAGCTATATACTCGTCATTACAATAAAGCCCGTGTAATCTCCCTCTATCAACCTCATTCGCTTTCTCAAATATTTTACGTTTTAAATGGTTCTCGTCTTGTCCTTCAAAAAGTTTCATATACTCATCACGATTCTTACCAAAAAATTCTTGAACATCTTCGTTTGCATTAACATCTTTCTCAAATTCAATCATAATAATCCTTTTTTTTGTTAAATTATTCTATCAACAACACCGTATTCAACGGCGCTTTTTGTATTAAAGAAAAAGTCACCTTTAAACGATAACTTTTCTTCTAAATAAATACGTTCAAAGTTTGTTTTACTCGCGTAATAAAGCAATAAATCATCATGAATACTATCTTCCATAACGCGTCTATTGCGCATATCATTATAATTCCCGGTGCTGTTACCCCATCTATAATGATGTAACATAAATATTGTATGTTCACCACTTGTACGCATACCTTTTGTCCCTGCAAGAAACACCGTAAGTCCACCAGACGCTACTTCACCCAACGCTACTGTTCTTATAGGATATGGCATATTGTTCATAACATCAATCACAGCCCATGCGTCACTGATGCTTCCCCCTACAGAATTAATTATTATTGTCGGTATATATTTATAATTTTCTTCTAACTTAAAATTACAGCTATTAATTTTTTCGTCTTTTGACCATTCGAACAATTTCATTATCGCACGTTCTGAAAATCCATAATCAATAACATTCCACGCAATAAACGTATTTTCACTAAGGTATAATCTATCCATTTCATCCAATCATTTCACCATTGTTTCAATTAATTTTATAAGTAAATCTTCACGTTTTTCTCTCGCGACTATTCTCTCTTTTTCTACTTTATTATCAGCTTCTCTGATAATATCTTGTTGATCGTCTCGTGCTTCTTGTACAACAGCATATTGCTTTACAGCGGTTACCAACGAAGCCAAATCGGTCTTTGTCTCCACGATTTTTGTGCTGTTTCCTTCAACTTTTTTAGGTAAATCTGCGTATAGCTTTACACACGTAGCGCCCGCAGCGACAACAATAATCAACCCAACTATTAATTTATACCTATCAAACAATTTCTTTATTTTATCAAACATCGTTAATCTCCTATGCGCTTATCTTTTACGTCGCCAAACTTACTAAACCATTTAATTAAATTTAAATACTGCTGACCAATAAACTTTCTTAATAGAGGCGGGGCTTCAATAATAACATTATTCTTTACTTTTATATACGCTGATATTTTTCTACAATCAACATAATACCGTCCGTTTCTTATTTCAAGTGGTGCTCTCGTTCCGTCGGTCATTTCAACATCTCCAATACTTCTGCTTTTGTTATTGTTACATTTTCGCCCGTTCCGCTTTCAATTATTTTCCCTGTCATTTTCTTCTTTCTATTAAATAACTGTTCCCAATACTCGTCAATAGTGTTACGCGCTATTAACGATATACATACAACTGTATTTTTTTGTCCTTTTCTGTGCAGTCTGTCTATAGCCTGTTCAACTTTATCTGGTGCGAGAAACGATTTATCTATAATAATCTCTGTTGATGCCCGCGTTAATGTTAAGCCCATACCGCCAGCTTGTATAGTGCCTAAAAAAAGCTTTACGTTCTCATCGTTTTGAAAAGCAAATTCCGCTTCTTCTCTTTTTTTCATGTCCTTAACGTCGCCAGTTATATATACAACTTCATACTTGTTTTTATATCTATCAATGAGTTTATTTATACTTGTTTTGAATCGTGACCATATTACACATTTATCGTTATTCGCAATACACTCTTCTACGATACTATCAATCACATTAAACTTAACGTTCGTTCCTTTAAACCAATGCGGTTCGTCTAATGAAACATCGTTTATATAACCACTCGTTATTTGTGATAGCCGGATCATTCTCGTAATAATAATTGTCGCTTTTATTTGAAATTCTCCTTCGTCTAAACTTTCAATCATTATCCGCATTTCTTCTTTCATTTCATTATATTTTTTACGCATTTCACTGCTTAACTCTACAATTCGTTCTTGATATATTTTATCGGGTAATTCTTTAAGTACTTCTTTTTTTGTTCTTCTTATATATAAAGGAAACAACAGTTCGTTTAGTTCTTTTGAGTTCTTATAACTTATAACTTTCTTAAACTCTCGTTTTTTAGGTATGCCTAATTTATCTTTAACGTAAACAACAATCGTTTCTTTTGTTACGTATCTATCTTCAAACGTATAATAACTCCCTAAATAACCAGGCCATATATAATCTATCTGTGACCATATTTCAACAGGTGAATTACTCACGGGATATCCGCTTAAAATTATCTTATATTGTGGATTTATTTTTTTTACTGCTTTTGTAGTAGGGATGCTACGTGATTTAATACGTATACTTTCGTCAATGCAACATAAATTTATATTGAGTTTTAATAGATTCACAACTTCAATACGACATTGTTCAAAGTTGACTATCAAAAATAAAGTGTCTGGTGAGTCTTTATACTCTTCGTATAATTTTTTACGTTTTTTAGCGGTCCCGTCAACAACAATGCTCTTTTCATAGCTGTGTTTATTTATCTCTTTCTCCCATACATACTTAAGTGTCGCCGGGCATATGATAAGTGCATTTTTTATTTGTCCTGCCGCTTTACGCGCGATTGCTATAGATATAGCTTGTATGGTCTTACCGACGCCCATTTCATCAAAAATAGCACATGCATCTGCAATTAAAGCATACGATACGCCTATTTTTTGATAGCCACTAAGGGTACTTTTAAGGGTAATCTCTTTTATTTTTTCACTTACAACAGGATTCCGTTTAAACTCAATCAAGTCTTTAACTTTTTCATTATTTTCTTCTAAAATTACCGCAACAGATGGATCGACAAAAAACTCTTCTCCTTTAAAAGCGAGACATAAATCATCATATGTTATTTTACTCGGGTGATACTCCCATACACTTTCTTTTTTATCCCATCTTGCACCTTTAGCTGCTTTTGCAAGTTCTTTTTGTTCGTAGTCGCAACAAAGTATAAACTTTTTATTTACACATGTTAAAAATGCCATTTACTCTTTATCCTTTTTATCGTCTTTGTCTTCTTTATCATCTGTTGGGTTTTCATCTTCAATGCCATATTTTTTACATAAAAGATCAAGTCCTTCAATAATCGCATGATTCTCAGCTGCAAAAATACCTGACGCTTTTAATTTTTGAAGTTTAAATTTATATGACACTGGTAAATAAAAAGTAAACGCTTCTCTAAACTCACCGTATTCTTCATACATCTTCTTCATTTTTTCCATTTTTCCAATTTTTTTCATTTTGTTCTGTACACCTCCTTTCTACTCTCCCTATTTTCTTCAATGATTTCCAAGCAAAATTTTTGGTCGTTTCGCTTCATAATCCTGCGTTGCTAACATACCTATTAAACAAATGCACCAATCATCGTCTTTCTTCATCGCTTCGTAATCATGCGTTAATGACATACCTGCTAAACGAATACACCAACCATTGTCTTTCTTCATCGCTTCGTAATCCTGCGTTACTGACATACCTACTAAACGAATGGCCCAACTATCGTTTTTCTTCATCGCTTCGTAATCATGCGTTAATGACATGCCTGCTAAACGAATGCACCAATCATTGTCTTTCTTCATCGCTTCGTAATCCTGCGTTACTGATATACCTACTAAACGAATGTCCAAACTATCGTCTTTCTTCATCGCTTCGTAATCATGCGTTAATAACATGCCTGCTAAACGAATGCACCAATCATTGTTCTTCTTCATCGCTTCGTAATCTTCAAATTTACAAAACACAATGTATTTTAAAAACTCAATAGGTGCATTATCGACAACATGCTCAATATCATCAGAAGTCATATACTTAATCATTCCATCTAACTCACCGTTATTCCAAGCATTAATGATCTTTTTAGGTATATCGCCATTCCAAAAATTTTTATTTTCTTTTTCTGTTCCACCAGTAAAAGTGTAATATTTACATATTGCTCCATGACCAATTAAATCATTATCGCGTTCATCTTTTAATGCTTCTTTACCGTATGATGACATGATATCTTTTTCCGTTAGAAACAATGTTTCTCCGTCTTTTTCTATCCATGAAATAAAATCACACATCATCCAACTCCTTTCTACTCATTGTTTTTCTCCAATAATAACAGGCTCCTTTTCGTTCAGTTCGTAAACTTTCCCAATTCAACAATCAAGCGTCCGGCTTCTTCTTTTAAAACTGAGAGTTCTTCTCTCTTTGCATTCTCGCCAAGCGCTATTCTTATTGCGATTTCTTCTTTATCTTTAGAACAATCTCCAGAGTCAACCCATTCAATATCATGCATAGCCAAAGCTACTTTTAAAAGATGCTTTCCGAATGCTCGTCTTAATATGCTTCTATCTTCTAACAACCTCTCGGCACTTTCTTCTATTCTTTGATAAACATACCCCCAAGATCCACCGCTCATAAACTAACCTCGCTTATTGTTTTTTTACAATTTTACCCAACAATTAATTCATTAATATAATATACCAAATATCGTCAAGTGTCAAGGATTTTTTTATGCTTTTATAACGCCAAGCGGATCTAATTTTACGTAAATATCGACTAAATCTTTCTGTTCTGCCATTACAGTATCAATATTTTTATAGCTTGATGCAGCTTCGTCAAGTTCGTTTTTGTGTCTTAGTCCATGTACAATATTCTTATCATTTAATCTTTTTATTTCTGTCCCTAAATCAAGGGTTTCTCGCGCTTTTTTTCTGCTCATTACTCTCCCTGCGCCATGCGAACAAGATTTAAAGCTATCTTCATTCCCTTTTCCTATTACAATATACGATGATGTCCCCTGCGACCCGGGAATTATGCCATATTGTCCTGCTTTTGCAGACGTTGCACCTTTTCGGTGAATCATTACGTTGTGGCCAAACAGAAAAAAACTATACAATCGCCAAGAACAGGAGTGATTACTTCATATTTGAGTTTATATGTTCTCACGTATTTCCATGTAAAAATCTCTGTCCGCCTCACTTAAAACTTTAATATTATCAGTAAAATATTTCGCCCCACATTTATCACATACCAATTCCAACTGTGAACAATCAAGTTTAAGATTAATCTTAACACAATCGTTATCTTTGTTTTGCGTTAAGTCAAGATGTAAACATTTAGCTACCCCGTCACAGCCCTCTTCTTCGCAATTATGTATAAATAAAATATTTATCATGCTTTTTTACTCCTTTTCTTTTAATATCTCTTTTAACTTCTTTTCAGCATCGTCTCTCGTTATAGCTTCACACGGGCCAATCGTGTGCAGAACAAAAGAACTCTCCTTTGCTACTTCAATATCGCGTTGATCAAAGTACCTTTTTATTTGTAAGCTTCCGTTACTATGGATGTATCCCCACCATTTATTTTTATTCATGATTAATCCTGTACTCTCTGCCTTGTCCTCATATCCATTTGATGAGTAATTTGATATCGTCCAGTAGGAAGTTCAACGTGCGCGTGTTCTGGATGTTCAACAATTGCAATATCAACAACATCAAAACAAAGTCCTAACGGATATAAAGTATCTACTCCTTTTGGAAATTCAACTCCTTCATAAACGACTACTTTTCCTTTTAAAATGTGTCGCGAACCAACGCTTGTTCCTTCTGCTAACTTTCTAACAGCTATTTTATCACCTGTTTTGTGTATTTTAGTAGCCATTAAACCTCCTACCATATGAATATATAAATCACCCTGTCTAATACATTTACCAATTACATGTTTATTAATTATTCTTTTTTCTTGAACTGCTGTTTCATTTGCTGTTTCTTCAATTTTTTTAATTGCTTGTTCTGCTGTTAATGTTTTCATTTTCATCTCCTTTTTTTTAAAATTAGTAATCGTTTATGCTTCTGCTATTAAACATTTTTCATTAAATCCACATAATTGGTTATGTGCATCAACGCATGTCTCAACATTTTCAACTCTCATGTGATACACTCTTTTTGTACTCCCGTCAGTCCCTACTAAATATCTATTACCAAACTTATCTTCCATTAAACAACGCGGCGCAGATCCTTCTAATGTCAAACTATCCATATCAAGTAGTTTAGCATCAATGTCGACAAGATACTTACTCACACCATACCGTTCAATCATTATTCTTTGAACTTCAACGTTCTCTTGCTTCTGTATTTTGTCAATCGTCAAAAGTCGCGGCTTTTCAACTAGCCACATAGGAACACGTACGCCGTTAATACAGTATAGTTTCGAGCCGTCTTTCCATTCACAATATGGTCCATCGTCACAATGTGGTCTGTTTTGATCGTCAATAGTTAATTTAATTGGTTTTTCCGATACAATACAAAACTTTTCATGCATAAACCT
>Ga0075125_10000042_pt1 | contig 43359 bp, 61 predicted proteins | sample AntAceMetag02UKN_FD_69810 | JGI IMG/M metagenome (GOLD analysis project Ga0075125, IMG submission 69810) | Saline lake microbial communities from Ace Lake, Antarctica - Antarctic Ace Lake Metagenome 02UKN | ecosystem: Environmental > Aquatic > Non-marine Saline and Alkaline > Saline | place... | reverse complement strand
GCTGGTAGTGACTATGTTGATGCATGGGTGAATATCAGTAGTCTAAGTAGTAGTGCTGATACTCTTATGTGGATGTATTATGGCAATGCAACTTGTTTAAGTCAAGAGAATGTTAATGATGTTTGGGATTCGAATTATATGGGTGTCTGGCATATGAATGACAGTACTACTTCAACTATAGTGGATAGTACAAGTAATGACAATGATGGAACAAAAGTGGGTGCTAATGAACCGATAGAAACAAGTAGTGGAAAGATAGGTGAAGCACAAGATTTCGATGGTGATAATGATGGTATTACTTTAGATTCAGGTGCAATTATTGGAACAGCTTCTCTATGGGCAAACTTCAACTCAACTGCTTCTACGTCATATTATCTTGGTGGCAATGGCCAAGGGGTTAGATATAGTGGAACAGATTTTTTAGTTTATGATGGTAGTAGTACTGGTTATGCTACTGTTGCGTGGACTAAAGAGAACAACTTGGTAAATTTTGTTGCAGTAAGAATTACTTCTAAAACTTATGATATATATATAGACGGAGCTAAAATAGGCACTGGAACATCAGGAACTACTGGTAACGATATATCTATTACTTTTTTAGGAAGACGAGCAGACGGTTATAATTTCGATGGTATCATTGATGAAGTCCGTATTTCTAGTATTGTGAGAAGTACAGATTGGATTAATACATCTTATAATACTATCGATGATAACAGTAATTTTATTAGTATTGGTAGTGAAGACCCATATACTGCTGGTACTTCAGGATGGGTATGGCGAGATGGATGGACAGGACAAACACCAGGAACAAATCTAAGTTTTAATTTTACTAATGCAGATGAATATAATACTAAGTATTGGTGGCGTGTATATTGTAATGATGGAACAACTAATAGTAGCGATACATATGATTTTACGACAGAGGCAGAAGCAAAAGAATGGATTACTCTGGATATTTGGAATATAACACTTGGTAATACATCAGGATATGATGTGTTAGATGAATGGAATATCACGTTGAGCAATACTTCTTCATACACTTCTCTGGATATTTGGAATATTACTTTGTCGAACGCACCTTCATCTTATACTCTTGATGTTTGGAATATCACATTGGGCAATGAATCAGTTTCCCCGTTCATGTTAGATACTTGGAATCTTACGTTGGGCAATTTAACAATATTACCTTATACTCTTGATACTTGGAATGTGACTCTTAGTAATGGAACTGTATCGCAGTTTACTATAGATGAGTGGAATGTTACATTAAGCAATATGACAATCTTACCTTATATTCTAGATACATGGAATCTAACACTAGGCAATACTACAATTAGTCATGGAATCCTTGAGCCAAGTTTTGAAACAGTAACCCATTGGACATATTATGAAAATGATACCAATTGTGATGGGGAACACAGTAGTTCTGGTGTAACAGATGGGAGTAAATCTTATGGTTTAACTATTAATGCACATGTGGATACTGGATATTGTAAAGTATATCAAACCAATATTAACCTTACAGATATTGAACATTTTTATGTGGATTTTTATCTTAACTCTGATGAAATCATAGATGTCCCAGCATATTTTTCAGTACGAATAAATGATAATATCGTTTATGAAAGAAAAATAGGACCACAAGAAACCATTTTGTTGCGTGATAACCTGATTAATGTATCAGCATATAATGATTATTCTACTATTGAGTTTCGTCTCAATCAGACAGATATAGGTGGTTATGATGAAGGCATATATGCGTACATTGATAATATAAGACTAAAAATATGGCATTCTCTCGATACCTGGAATCTGACATTAGGAAATATGAGTATATCTCCATATACTCTTGACATGTGGAATCTTACTCTCTCAAATACTGTGCAACCCTATATTTTGGATACCTGGAATCTTACTCTATCAAATACAGCAGAATCCATTATATTAGACACATGGAATATTACTCTGTCTAACACGGTAGAAACCAACATATTAGATACATGGAATCTTACACTCTCAAATACTGTACAATCTTATATATTGGATACCTGGAATCTTACATTGAGTAACACAATAGAGAGCATAATTCTAGATACATGGAATATTACATTAGGGAATCTCACAATTCTACCATATATATTAGACACATGGAATATAACTCTGTCAAATACAGCAGAACCCATTATATTAGACACATGGAATATTACTCTATCAAATACACCCTCAGCCTATCTTTTAGATACATGGAACCTGACCATTGGAAACCTAACGATATCCCCATATATACTAGACACATGGAACCTGACCATTGGGAACCTAACTATCTCATCCTTTATAATAGACACATGGAACCTTACCCTCTCAAATACTCCAACGTCATATATTTTGGATACATGGAACCTAACCATAGGAAACCTAACCATCTCATCATTCACAATCGACACCTGGAACCTGACACTATCAAATACAACAATCAGACCAGATCCACCATCAGGTTTTACAGCAACAGCATACAATAGTACACAAATAAATCTCGCATGGACTAAAGGAATAGATGCAAACTACACATATATAGAACGGAATACTAGCGGAGTAACATCCTGGGCTAGAGGAACAGGAACAGAGATCTATAATGATACTGGAACAAACTATGAAGACACTAATCGAACTGTAGGAGTCACCTATTATTACCAGGGATGGTCATGGAATACAACAAATGCACGATGGAGTGCAACCAACTCATCAGATAATGCAGTAACAATAGGACTGACTTGTAGTTTTATTTATGATGTTACAGGAAGCACCGTAGCTGTTACCCCAACAATAACAGCATCAACACATTATAAATGGATTGTAGAAAATGGTGGGGAAACAGAATGGATACCCATCGGAGATATACATGATCAACAATTTGTATTCCCCTCGGGTGGTAAATATAAAATAACATTAACAGCAAAAGACATCACATCCTCTATAAATTATAGTAGAACAGTTACTGTCAAGATATCACCAGAATTAATTCCATCTGAACCCTTAGAAACAGTACCAGAGGTTAAAAAACCTGTAGTAAAAAATGTATTTACAGATACGGGTATATCTGATTGGCTGGAAGATAGAAACATTGGTGAATTTAGTCTTATCGGGATAATGGCTATTCTTGTTCTCTTTATACTATTTAAAAAGAGAAAGAAAAAACTGGTTATTTATCCTATTAAAAAGGAGAAAAAAGAAAAATGAGTGAAAATATAGTAGGACCAAGAGGCAGACGAGTTCTATATAGCAGATTCTTTTCTGGAGGTATACATAAAGATGATGCTAAACATCTTGAAGAATACAAAAATAACTGTTCCAGGAAAGATATCCATATGAACTATGATGGCAAAAAGAAACGCTGTGCATGGTCAACATTGTTGAAACGGAATAACAAAATTGAGAATGTTCTTATCCCTATCGCTGAGGATAGCGGGTTTGATGCTGATATTTTTATCGATGATATGCTTGATCAGTTTCTAAAAAATATTAGTAGAAGCTGTGTAAAAAATGATCCAGTTAAAGAGATTAGTATATTTAGGAAGGATACTATTAGTAAGATAGTCCCTGATATCATCGAAATAAAAAAATAGGTTGATATAGTTTTTTTTTGTGTATTTTTTAGTTTTTTTAAAAAAATTTAAAAAAATATGGTGTAAAGATGAACAGGATATATATTGATAAAAAAGGCTATCCACGATATAAGGACAATGGAAAACGTGTTCATACTGCTGTAGCAGAAAAAATGGTAGGTGGGAAAATTTCGAAGAATCGTGTTGTGCATCATAAAGATGGCAACAAAAGGAACTTTAGAAGAAGTAATCTCCAAGTTATGAAACGAAGTTCTCATAGTAGATTACATTTGAAAAAGAGGAAAAAATTATGAAGAAAATATATGTATTGATAGCAGTAGCTATCATAGGAATAGGCTGGTGTACAACAGTAAACGCAACAGAAGATATCATAGACTTGGGTACTATAGAATATAGTAATACCATTGAAATTCCATTAACTAAAAACCTAAACTCAACTGAACTGATAAACTCAACTGAGATGTTGATTCTTACTCATATGTATTCTGAGATAAATAAATCTGTAATACGTGTTATTGATCCATATTTATCCTATGAAAATAAGACGGTATATACCTTTGTCGCTCTGCATATCGAAGTTGAATGGTGGTTTAAAAATGATACTAAAAGTTTCATATATCAAGATAGCGTCACAGGGCAACTATACAGATTAAATGTTGATTATGCTGAGATAGATATACCACCTGATCCTGTAATAGAATGGATGAATAAATACAATGAATCAGCTAATTCATTTGATGAACTACAAGACGTATTTAAAGAAACTCTTAATGAACTAAATGAGACCAGGGATAATCTAGAAGCAAGATGGCTTATCTATAATCAATCAAAAGATGAATTCGATAACAAATCATTATTAGCAGAAACACTAGAAACAGAGTTGGATGAACTAAATATCGAATATAACGAAACAAAAAGACTATGGATATCAGCAACAGCAAATGCATCCCTCTATGAATCATACTACAATCATCTATATGGAGATCATGAGAGTCTACTACAAGAACACAATGATCTATCAGGTATATATCCTATATATCTTATTTTTGCTATCATTGGAACAGGATTTATAGTAACCCTGTTTTTTAAACGAAAAAAGATACTTGGCCTGGAAGAACAAACAGATATTGAGATAGATCGAGATACAGGATATAGCCCAAATGCAAGAAGGATAGATAAATTTGTTGCAGGATTAACAAATAGAATAAAGCCTAAAAATAAAGGGAATCCATCATCAGGATCTAAACATAACCCAAATAATCCACTACCTGAGTCTAAACCTGAAAGGGGTATAGAAGATATACATCAAAAGGTAGATGAACTAAAACTGTCACATGATGCATTTCAAATATCAACTGTGAAAGATATCCAAGGCATACAACAGAGAGTAGACATAATTGAAACCAGTTTAGAACTTGGGGGGAAAAAGTGATAAAATATGAGAAAAGAAGTCAGATTCCTTTTTGTATTTGTCGCTATCTTTGTTATAGCTCTTCTTTCTATTGTTCTTGGCGATAAATATACTTGGACACTACCCGCACCTATACCAATAGGAGCAATGGTAATCGGAGCCTGGTTGTTCATGGAAGGGATCACAGAGGTTTGTAGAGGGAGAACTGAGCATATCGTCTATAACCAGGGACATAAAAGCATAAGAGAAAAAGATATATCAAAGATACCCTACCATGAGATAACAGCTCAAGACAAAGATAAAAATACTGTCTCATTGGGTGATATGATTATAACTTTTACAGGTGGTTTTGATTTCTGGGGGTTTACCATGCCAGGGGGAAAAGCAGATCCCGTATTGATATATCCTAGCCTTTATCATGGGAAAGAAGAAAACAATTATCATTCCTATGCAAATATGACAAAATATAAATTCAAGGAACTACCAGGATACATCAAAAGGATACTGATTCTATACCCGAGTAGAGTTGATATTTTAAAGACACCTATCTACTATGGTATGACCTCGCATCTTATTGGAAATGCTACTAGAGAAAACTTGAGGATCGAGGAGAAAGAAAGAGAACTAAACACGGAATTATCTGAAAAAGATGATCTTATAGACAGGTTGTATGATCTGATCAGAAAACAGAAAGAAGCCGATGAAAAACAGTATATACTCGGTCGAGAAATAAAACCTACGGATGGATCATAAGGATGATTTATACTCTTTATTGTGCAAAGGATCGGAATTATACACATCATACAGTAGAAGATAATGAAAAGACTCAAACAATCAAATGTCTTTTTTGTGGTCATACTCAAATAAATAGAATCCTTGGTAGACTGGTATCAGTAGATAAAAAGATTTATGAGGAGCAACAGAAACATGAAGGATGAAAAAGAAGAAAAAGATGTCGTAGGTCCACCTGATCAGTTCGTTGGTAGGGATTTACTAGAGAGCTACATGTATTATCGTAACTATATGCCTAGTAACCCAATAGAGACATATATCGTTAAAAATAAATGTATCGAGTTCGGTAAAGAACTATTGCCCTCATTTATTGATACTGATGAAACAGATGAAGAACAAAAGAAAAAAAACCAGAAAGAACAGGATACTATAGACATCTTATACAAAAAAGCATGTGATGCTCTGAAAACAGAGATACCTGATAAACGTCAGATAAAATATAAATATCTAGACAAAGGAAATCGGGTATATGAACTAAAGGCTACTGATGCAGATAACTGCGAGGTTGTGAAGGATGAACTAAACACTGTGATGGATAATTTTACTAACCAGCAACATGAGCAACATATGGGTGCTTTAGCCGAGGTTGATAATGAGATATTTCATGTTTTATCAATGACTGGGATTGTACCATCGATTAATCCAACATTCGAGAATATAAAAAACAGTATGAAGAAAGCCTTCTTAACAAGTATGATGGAGGAAAACAATGACATATAGTAATGAGAGAAGACCCTTTGGTGGAGATGCTGGTTCTGAAAAAATAAGCATTATTTTAAGGTCACAGTTTCAAGATATAACTAGATTATTCAATGATGAAAGGATTAAAGTCTTGTTTCCTGAAAAAATAGTTGATAGTGTGGATATTGGAAAGATTGCACAAAAGTGGGCAAGAACTATTACAACTACATTGCGTTTCTATAAAAACCAAAATAAATACGGTGTTGAAATAGATGCTGATAAAGAATTCGATCTGTTGTTTGAAATATATATGCTATACCATAAAGGAATAAATCTTGATAAGAGTAGATATTGGCATCTCAGATGGATGGAAGAGGGTATACCTGCATTTACAAGATGGCTTGATAGTTTCCCCGCAACGGCTCGTGGTGCAGCAGCCGATAAACTAGAGAAGACAGAACTTAAAGGTGGAAGGAGTGAAAACGATGTCCAGTGGTAAGGAAGGGTTCTTTGTAGCGACATTATCTCCAGGGATGCTATTGTTTATTACAGGGACAATGAGATCAGGAAAAACAAATCTTACTATTAATATAATGAAACGAGGAATAGACAAATTCTATCATATCTATACCAATATTCATTTCTTTAAAGAAGATGAAATAGAAGAGGCAAAACGAGAAGGTCTTTTAAATCCGAATAAGGAATATGAACAAAAACACCAAAATATCCATCTTGTAACATCTGCAAGTGAGTTGATAAAAGGGTTGTGTAACACTAGGAAAAATATTATTGTGTTAGACGAGGGAGCAATATTTGCAGGATCAGGAAGGGGTAATGCAAAGATAGTGCGATGGTTTAAAGAACTGGTTACACAGATGGGAAAGTTCAAAGCATCCATGATATTGATAACACAGGTTAAAAGTGAAATGGCTGTCATGCTTAAAAAGAAATTACCAACGCATGAAATCAAAGTTTACAAAATATCAAAGAAAAATAGATATGCAGAAATATTCTTTATACTACCACAGATTAACGAAGAAGCTGAAAATGCTTTTCCATTAGATAAATGGAAGCTTTTGGAAGAAGCTGTATATCCATTTGATACTGAAGCACCTGCAATGTTCAACTTCGATATTGATATGGAAGACTTCCTTATTAGAATAAGTAGATTGAATTCAATAGAAACAAGAAAGGAAGCATCATCAATAATCGATGAGATGCTAAACGAAGGAAAGAAGAAATATAATAATGGTGAACTGACGGCAAAAGAAATGATTCAGGATAAAATAAAATTATATCCAGATGAAACAAATGATGCCATAGGTGCATTGTGTGGTCGTACAGGCCAGTATGTTTGGAAAATAAGAAAAGACATGAAAGAGAAATCATAGTTTGTTTTTTAAAATTTTTTTAAAAAGAGAAACAATGAAAAACAAATAAATAAATAACGTATGCCGTTATAGAGAGTAATATAATCGTCAAAATTTTATATTGATAATTATTCTTCTAGATTACTAGTACTAGCGTGAATTGCGTGATATAGATTAATTAAAATGTTTTAGATACTCTTCTCCATGCAGTCCTTTATTCCACGGTACCTTTCCATAATGAGGATTATTTTTTCCCCTATATTCGCCACGTGATGTACGGCAAGTTGCACATTTACAATCAGTTGGATGTTGTCTTGTTCTTCCTGGAAAACCTTTCCGTTCTTTTCTTTTTTCTTCAGTTAATAATAATCCCATATGCTGTGCTTTAACATATATTTGTCGTTTAGTGTATCTTTTTAATAATTCAGGAATCTCATAACTTTGAGTAGAATATTTTTCTTTAAGGATTATTTCATCTTCCTTTGTCCATCTACAGTGTTCTTTAGATGGTTTATGAGATAACATATAATCCAAATAACGCCATTTATAATCAAAACATTTGACTTTAAATCTTATCGTTCTTTGAAGGAAAGCAATAATATCTTTTTCATATCTCAACCCAATGGAATAATATTTTTTACCCCATTTATGATCATGACTTAATCTAAACCTATAGCCATACTTTTCATTCAGCTTTTTTATTAAAAGTTGATTCTCTTCTTTAGAAAAATTTAATGTGGCTAACTTTATTACAAAATGCATAATTTTATTTCCTTTATTCGTCCCGTTTTTCATCAGAGAACCATCACCCATATACCAATAAGCAAGAATTTTATCAGTAAACTGCAAATCATCAGGCAATCTTTTAATTTTATTTGGATACCATCGGTAATATTGATTTTTAAAATTAATATAACAATGAGTACGCAATGTAACAGAATTGTGAATTCCATCATTGCAAAAATAAAGAGGGGAATATTCTATACTGTGTTTTTTCAATTCTTGTTTAAGAACAATCAACCAAGAAACACGATCTTGTCGTTGTTGAATCATAAGCATTCCAGTTCCTTTTGTTTTTGATGGTACTAATGATAAATTCCCATCACCAATTACCAAACCATCTATAATTTCTTGGATTTCAGGTGTCATTTCAAATTTTTTTCCTAAACGAATCATATTTAGACAATTGGCTTTTGCTTTTATATTTTGTTTTGATCTTTTAATTTTCTTTAATATAACTGGCCAAGAGGAATGCGGATACAAGTCTTTAAGTAAATTGAGTTCCTTTTCCGACCATCTTCTCCATTTGTTCATTGTTTTCATATTACTCTTTTTTAATAATTGCTATACTAAATAAATATTCATCTGCATTATTTGTTGACTTTTTCTTATCTGCTGAGATCCACAAAATTTTGTATCCTGGTCTAATTCCAATATAATCACGGATTGTTTTTGGTATTACACACTTGCCTTTATTATCAACTGTCGTTTTTTCCCAAATATTCATTTTTTAACCTCGTTTTAATATCTACAAGTATGTAATGGTATATACTCTTATAAACTTTATGCCTATACATATATAGCTATAGAAGAAAAACCATTTTTAAATTAATGCTATATAAAAATATTTTTAAAAAAAATAGATAGAGGAGGAAAACTTTTTTTATGAAGACCAAAACAAAAAAAATATTGTTTATAACATGTATGCTGCTGATGACCAGCCTGATAATAATACAGATGATGTTCATCTGGGCAATCGATGTTAGTACTGGTGCGATATGGCGAGATAACATCCTAAACAATGGCTTCGGAACCTTTGATCCGATCACAATATATCATGTTGGCCTATTTGGTGTTATCATAATCACGGGATTATTGTTTATGATTGTCATGATAATGCTGTTTACCCGATTTAGTAGAATAAAAGATATCTCGGCAAAAGTCGAAGAAACATATCAAAAAGCCGAGACCTAGACCATTAGCCATGTAGGGTTTAGTTGTCAGATTTTATTATAAGCAATCCATATAAAAATATATAAGGAGAAAACAAGGTATGGATTAATTCTTTATTCAATGCTCGGTTGATTTCTTTTTTTCTTTTTTTTGATAAAAACATCATATCATCTCTTCCTCTGGTAATAATTCCCACACAAATCCACATTCAGGACATTTAAGCCCCATGTAATTAATTGTTGTATTCATTGTATATTTCATCCCAGAATCAGTAGTACCACTCCCATTTGAATATTCAGTTCTTACCACTTCCAATAAACTAGATATGTATGAACAGAAATCTAAAGACGGGCTATCTTCTAGTTCATTGTTTTTTGGATTATCCCACCAGTAATCCAAATATTCACTTTCAACTTCAATAATATCAGTATCGTTTTCATAAATAATAGTTGATCCCAAAATTGCAGTAGGTTCGTAATCATCTGGTAATTTCCTATAAACATTCCAATTTGTAACATATTGATAAGGATATAACTCTCCTTTGTCATCCATTATCATAATCCCTTCAAATGGGATTTCTTTTTGCTCTATTTTTGTTGGTAATGAATATAGATTTTCATAGAGTCCCAATCCAATTATAGTACTACCAACAAGACAAATAGCGATAACTGCTCCAAATATTAATTTTTGACTTTTCTTCATCATATCACACTACCGATCATCATACCGATACCTATACAAATTCCACATAAACAAATTAAATATTCACTTCTTATTTTAATCATCATATCACCTAGATAAAGGGTTTTTAAATAATTCCTTTCCACATTTTCTACACCAAAAACTATCAGTTGCTTCCTCAAAATATGTCCAGACACGTGTATCACAATTTGAACAAATCGGACTGTAGCTTACTCGTTTAAACCGTTTAAACCAATCTCTAATTCTCATCATCTATTTCCTCTACAGTTAAAGCATATAAAAAATTCATCCATTCAAAATCATCCTTACTAAACTTACTTTTCCCACAAGTTCTAAACCACACTCTTAATGTTTTACCATCAAGAGTTTTCCAAGTATATGATTCCAAAGGACCATAAAGTTCCTCTAACTGTTCTTTAGTGATGGGTTTCCATTTTGATGAATCAATACTAACTATCTTATCTTTATCAATCATCATCTATCACAACCTAGCCATCCTAGCAGTATACTCTTCCCTACTAATTGCTCCTGTTGCTAGTTTATACATAAGTATTTTTTCAGCTTTAACCTGGGTTTCGCGCAGTCTCTCTTCCATTTTTGGATAATATTGTTCTATTTCTTTCTCCTGGGAAACTGGGATGCTATACAACTTAAATGTTTTTATCATATAATGTGATATAAGTAGTAAAATGAAAGTCATAATACCCAATGGTATCATCATAGTAAATATTGAATTAAAATATAATCTGATATTTAAAAAATTCAATGATATAATAGTGCCTATTAGAGTTATAAAACCACCATAGGTGAAAAAGGATATTATTTTTTCTTTTCTTCTGATTTCTTCATAGGATGGTTTTGGTTTTATTTCATCATAGTGATAATAGGTGAGTCCTGCATGTAACATATGATGCAGAGTTTCAGTCCTATGGCATTTTGGACAAGTTCTATATTCATGTCCTCTTCTATATTCTCTTCCATTATATTCCCACTTATGTTTCAAACACATTCATATCACCTTTTTAGAGTAAAACAAAGTAGGATTACCCTCTTTGGATGTTAGACCAAAAAACAGCTTTTTACTATGGACTTCTGGACATATTTTATTTAACCAATCCTGAATATCAGTAGGAAGCTCTTCGAATCTTATATGCATCATTTGTGCAGTACTACAATAAAAAACTCTTTTACGTTCTTTTTCTAAATGTGATCCAACAAAAACAGATGGACATAGATATGCTTTTTCTTTTGTGATAATAACTGCTAACTTGTCACCTTCATATTGAATGTGTTTATACTCAATTATCTCTTGTTCATTCATAATCATTTTCCCTCCATCTCTTTGATCTTATCAGATCGGACATATGGCTTATCCCAATATGGACTATTACAACCAGGACAAACCTTTGGAGTCTTAGGATTACGAGGAATCCATCTATGTTTACAGCGGTTGCATTTTAAATAAGGAACAGTTATCTCAGACATAGCTGAGTGTATAGCTTTAACGATATTTAAACCCCCTTAATCTGGATTTTATGATTTGCAATATCTTTCAATTTATCATATTCTTCTTCTGATAATTCATAGTATGTAGATCCTACTTTCTTTTTTCCTACAAACCTTTTAAATTCAACTCCAAATTCCATTTTCATAATTAATCATTCCTTATTGTTTCTATTTCATGACAGACTTTATAAAATTCTGGTTTATTATTCCAACAGTTCAAACAAACCATTGCTTCTCTATCATTGTTGAAACTAAAGATATATGAAATATCCTTATGTATTCCTATGTGTTTGATAATATCAGTTTCACGACCACACTTTTCACATTTCATCTTTAATCCTCCTTAACTGGTCTTAATCTAAATTCTTTCTTTCTGACTGATTTTATTAAAAAAATACTTATAGGAATACCAAAGAAAAAAACTATAGCTATTGTAAATTGAAAATCAATTGAATTTAGTCCCCAAAATATTCCAACTCTAATTGTATTTATTAATGCAAAGCTCCACCACAAAACAAAAAACCATGACCAAACAAGGTCTACATTTTCTTTCTTCATTTTTTTATCACCAATATATGTTATATCGCTTTAGCTATATATATAGCTATGGCGACATACTTATATACTATGACTATCGCTAAGACGATATAGTAAACAAACGGCCGTATTTTTTCTTAGAACTTTTATTCCTTATGACATCACCCTCAAAAATGGGGGGACTATTATTTACCAGCCCATCGTTCATAATAACCACTCTTTCGTCTTGGTCCTGAATCCTTCTTGCCTGGCGGTCGACCAAGACGTGTAATCCTTTTTCCATCCTTTGTAATATGAAATCCTTTTTTGTCAATGTTTCTTTTAATACGCTTCAAAGCTAAATTTGTTTTATCCACAATATCTTTACGTTCAAGTTCTGCAACCTGTTCAAGAATGCCAACAACAAACTTACCATGAGAAGTATTAGTATCAACACCGAGAGATGCAACACTAAAAGTAATCTCTAGATTCTCCCATTCCTGCAACACCTGAAAGAATACAAGAGAATCCCTAGCAAGACGATCAACCTTCCAGAATACAACATGATTAAACTTTCTCCTACGAGCATCCTGCATCAATGAATCTAAACCAGGTCTTTTACCAGACGTACCAGTTATCTTATCAGTATACGTTTTGTATAGTTCCCACTGTCTATGATTAGTAACATACTCAACTAATTCCTCAGTCTGATTCTCAGTTAATTGATCCTCAGTACTTACACGTGCATAAATAGCTACTTTCATGTTAGACATTATCTTTCCCCATGAGTTTTATTGTAAGTCAAGGGTTTTGACTGTTTTCGTTCATTCATTTAAATACCAACCTCTGTTTTGACATAACAAAACCATGTCCCCAAACATTTGATTCGTCTTACAAAAATACAGGGAAGTATTATTTACAATTCCCTTTCTTACGACCACCCTTCTTAACACTGGGTCTGTAACTTCTTTTTCTTGGTCCTTTACCGTCTTTATCTGGCATAATTAGTTTCTCACCTCCATTCATATTTGATTTAACTTCTTCTTCAATTGCAATAAAACAATCACACATGATATGATTAATTAAATTTTCAGTAAATCCATTATCATTATCAATTTCTATTTGTGTTTTTTTAATATCATGTATAAAAGAACTAAAATGTTTATATGTTTCATAGACTTCTTCTATTTTCATTCTATCAAACCCGATGTTTCTAATTTAGACAAACAATATTAGATTACGTTCTTTATCTTCATATCGTTTGTATTTCTTAATCAATCCTAAACATCTTTTACAAGTTACATTCTTCCAACTGAAATCAATTTTATGCGGATGATAACCACAAGCACCATTACAAGCATACATTGAAATTGAACCATTATTAATTCCTGCATGAACTATATCTGTTATCATTTCTATTTCTCCTTTAAACCATGGCAATCTAATTTATTTATCATCCATCTGTAAAACTATATGATGTTTAATTCTATCATCTCTAAGCACATCAGTTTGAACCCAATCCAACGCTTCTCTAAATCCAAGAAAGTATTTAGACATTTCAGCATCGCCTGTGTTTTCATCCAAATCAGATATTACATTCATCATTTCAATAATCTTTTTCATCACTTCTCTTACATCATCTTCTTTCATTCTTATTTCTCCTTTAAACCTTTGATTAATAATTTAGAATGCCTCCAATCTCTTAGGAACATTCTTTAATCTCCTGTTAGCAATCTCTATATACTTTTCATTTATATCAATACCAATAAATCTACGATTAAGTTCTTTACATCCAATTGCTGTTGTTCCACATCCAAGAAAAGGGTCAAGAATAATATCATTCTCTTTTGAATATTTCTCAAGTATCCATCTAAACAAAGGTAATGGTTTTTGTGTTGGATGGTATCTTTTTTCTTTATATTTCATTCTTTCCTGATATAACCCAAGCCATCTCCATTTAAACTTTCTAACTGCAGAGTTAAAAGAACCCCAAGCAAGTTCACAATCAGCAAAATCACTATGACCATTATCTTTATCCCATACAATCCAACAAGATGTAGGATATAAGAAATTAGTATAATAATTACCACCAAATATTATTTGGTTTTTAGATACTCTTAGCATTTCATCAAAATATTCTTTATCTATTTTGTTTTTATCCCAATCATAATCACCATAATCTATTGGCTTTGCCATTTTTGCCCTTGATATGTTTCGTTTATTGTTTTCATTAATGCCATATGGTGGGTCAGTTAAAACCAAATCTATACTATTATCATCAAGTTGTTTCATACCGTCAAGGCAGTCCATATTATAGATTTTATTTAGTTCCAACATCTTTATTTTCCTTGTATTAATAATTTATATCTATCTTATCATGTTTGTATTGTTTTATTCCATCAGCAAGATTAACCAAGAACTGCTCAATACAATCTATCTTAATAAATTCTAAAAATTCTTCAATATCTTTTGATTTATTAAACTCAATAAGAATATCTTTTTCCCATTCGCTTAAATCATATTCAGATAAATGCCTTTCAACCATCAATATTTCTTTTTCATTCATTTTTTATTCACCAAACCTTGATTTTCTAATTCAATTATCTTTATTCAAATTCATTTGTTTCGAATGTAAACTCCTTTTTATTTTCTCTTTTTGCTTTTCTAACTATTGAACGAATATGAAGAATAACCTCTTCTAAATTTGTATATTTATCTCCATCTATCTCATATTTCATTTCTTCTCACTTCCTTGTAAATTTAATTTATTTTTAATTTCTTTTACTAAATCTTCTCCATAATCTGTTAGACAATAATATCCATAATTCATATAGATAATTCCTTCATCATTCCAACTATCAAGTAAATCAGAAATATCCTCATAATCAATTAGATTTTTAAAATCCTCTGCAATTTGATATTTCTTTGGCTTTGGATGTTTATCAATGAATAAAAAAATACTTTTTTCATAGTCTTTCATATCTTCAATATCTTCAGCAAGAAGTTCTTTTCTTCTAATTACCATATTTATTTCTCCATTGATTAACTGAAAGTTATAAATTTTACATCCTCCAAAGAAACAATCCGTTCAACCTTATCCGTCTGAGGCTCAACCTTATACAAAACCAGACTCTCATCCTCACGGGCTATAAACACATTATAAACATGGAAACTACTCTCAGATGACCTGCTACAAATCTTACCAAAACAAATACTAGACCAACCAGGGATAGAAATCATACCATGCAAATGTGCCGAAAAATCATCACAATCAAAAGTCCTTGCTTCATACTGATATTCATCAGTACAATCCCATGCTAGAAACCTCTCAAGCTCAGACAATGTTGTCAGATTATAAACTCCATCACCAGCATAGATATAGGCATCAGGACCCGTAAAATTCCGTAGAAACCTGATTAAAACAGTTTTCTCAATAGTCCCCACAATATATGGTGGATATGGCGATTCAACCCTACTCTTAGCCTCCTGTATATCCTGTTTAAGCAAAAGTAGATCATCACTCAATGAACAAATAGTTGTATCTCTATCAGAAATAGTTGTGTCCCTATAGGTTATATCCTCATTTGTCCTGATGACATCATTATAGAGCCTTATGTTCTCATCATTAAGCATCTCTAGTTTAGTATATTGCTGGTTTAGATCCTGATCAAGCGGGGCCATATCCTCAATGTATTGATCTATTAGACTATTTTTAGTTGATATATCAGACATAAGCTGTTTGTTCTGGTTTTCAGTATTTGAATTTATAAAAGCAATATATACAAAACTACTAGAAAGAAGAATTATAACAATCATCGAAATAATTCCCATGACTGCAACAGTTTGTTTTTCTTTTCTACTTTTTATTTTCAAAGTATTACTTCCTAAATTATTCCTTTTTTATAATCCTCAATAGCAACAGCGATACAGCAACCAGCCCAAGTCAAAAAACTACAAACTCCACCTACGATGATATAACTCACCAGATCTCCCATTAACCAAACACCCCCTCATCAATCATACATTTAGGCACATATTTACTACCAATCAGACAATAAGGACACTTATAGCCACGACCTATCCAATAGTTATGAACCTCAAGGCTATGAAACTTACAAAGACCAGCTGTTAGTTTTTCTGGTTCCAGCTGTATAGTAACCTGATTTCCTTCCATATCTATTCCACTACTCCCTCTTCTCTTAGTAACTCCATCAATCGATCTGGTATCTCAGGAGTCTCTTGTCTCCAGATCCACATTATCTCCTGTTTTTTCGCCATATTTTTCGCTTCTCCACAAACTCCTTTTTTTCTTCCCAGAACTCTTGTTGCTGTTCAAAAACAGTTTCTGTTTTTTTGTTAAAAATCTTTTTTTTATTAGTATTTTTTTCTAGATCATCCATATATTCAGGATCAAACAATGGCTGTTGCATCCCTATTTTTCCTCCTTTTGAAATAATAAAAATCTTCCAAACCTGTCTCTTTTTTTATGTTTACCACGTTTAATATATTCAGAAAACTTCATTTATTTCTCCTCAGATGTTTTTTCTGACAATTATAGCCATCATCACAAAGAGAACGATCCTTAACCCTACATCTCGCACAAGGACCACAATCAAAATCAGTAACAACAATTGTCCCATTCATATTATTTTTAAGTCGATTTATTTCTTCTTGAACAAAAAAATCACGATGATTCTGATAATAATCTAACTCTTTCTCTCTAGATTCATTGTTTGTTTTCTTTTTATCATCAACAATATCTATAATTTTTACCTCATAATGATCAGTTTTTATTAAACTCCCCCCTACGAATACTTTGAAACATTTCAAAATCCATTTTATCAGTCTTAACAGAATGAAGGATCTGTTTCACAACTTTAATATCAATATTGTTCTCAGGAAAAAATCTATGATGAAAATGGTTACATATCTTAGTATACTCAGGGGCCATGTTATATTGTTCGATATTTCTAATTCTACCCGTTACATTACTAATGAATTTTTTATATAATGTTTTTTCATGAATTTGTTGTTTGTCATGGTTTTCTATTTTTTCTTGTAGCTCTGTCTTTCTAGATAGTATCGCTTGGTTTTCTCGGTTTATCTCATCTAGCCTCTTGTCTAGTTGTTTAAGCTGTGTTTGTAGCTCATACTCATCTCCATAAAAATATTGAGTTAGTTGTTCCTCTAGAAAACTGCTTAGACTAAAATGTTTATTGGTTTTTTTTTCTTGTTCTACTCGATGCTTGTTCATCTTTGAGATGTATACTGTGGTTCTAGCGATATTATCTTCACATCCCATGCTTATTTGCTCCTAGAAATAACGTAACATACTCGCATAACATAACATAATTCTTTGACGCAAAAAAGTTTATATACTATTACTAGAGGGTATACTATACTACTATACAAGTACATAACAATAACATAACATAACATAACATACATCGAGACTACTTTGTCTTTGGTTAGACGTTTGGCTGTGAGTAATCCTATATATAGTTTATGACATACAGCGTTGTATGTTGTTGTATTTTTATTAGGAGTAAATCTAAATTTTAGGAAAAGATGGGATTGGGGCCCAATATGGTAATGAGGAGAGATAGGAAAAAAAGATGTTAGACCCCGTTCCATCAGTCTAAGTTTTTTTGTGAGAACATTGTGAAACAGTTTTTTGGCGGAGGCCGTTGTCTCACAATAGTTCTCACATGGTAAAGGAGGACTGTTATCTCCTTTCCGCTTGGCTTCGCATTTCGATAAAAAAGGTGTTTTCTGGTAATTCTGATTTTGGATCATACTAGACTCCTCCAAATGCTATGACAATTATCAAAAAGAACATCATAATGGAGGTCCATATTGCACATTCATATTTTTCACAAAATGCTACAATATTCAAGATCCCACCCCCACACGTAAAGAAAGAAAAAAAGATTTAGTTAAGGAAGTTGAAGAGGTCCGTTTTTCTGTGTTTGTCGAAAAAAACAACGGGAGAATCTGTTTATACTCCCCCATGGGTCCGTTTTCGCCAACGGGAGTAACTTTTCTCTCAGGAGACCGTTTTTTATGGTTTGTTAAAATCGCTTGGCACGACCTGTAATCTTGCATCAGACATTTCTGATGTTTCAAGACAGCTCGTAGCCAGTCATATTTATCGTTCTCATAGTAGATCTCAGCGAATTCTATATAGATCTCGGTGGTTGTCTGATGTTTATGACCTAGTGCTTTGGTGACTTCTCTGATATCCCAGATTCCTTTTTTTTCTTTGGTTCTGATCAGTCTAGCTATTGCATTCCAGTCTCGCATCTTTTTTGGTGAAAAAGGTTTCCATACTGGTTTGACTTTTCTAGCCAAGTATCTTCTGAGTGCATCTTCGCTTGGAAAAGGTTTTCCATTTTTTTGTAGAAACAAGAATCCATCGGGGTTATCAGTTATCCTAGTTCTCCATTTGTAGATGTAGTTCGATAGGCTGTTTTGCTGATGACTATGTAGTATCGGTGGATCCATCCTGATCTGTCTATTTCTGTATCTCTTTTTTTGCTCTGTGATTATGAGACAGTTGTTTTCAAAGTCTACATTTTTTACTTGTAGGATTATTAGTTCCTCTGGTCTGAGTCCGCTATTGAAACCGACTGTGAGTATTGTCTTGGTTAATGCATTGATATATTTATCGTTTGAATAGTGATAGTGCATTAGTTTGTTTACTGTTACAGGTTTAGGTATTATTTTGACTTTGTTTTCTGGTCTTGCTGGAGGGTTCCATCCCCACCATTTTACATCGACTCCTTTTGCCTCAGCGAATGTTTTTATTGTCTTCCAGATGTTATGGATCTGGTTTATTCCATAGTTCTGGTTTCCTGTCTGTTTTGCTTTGTTTTTGTATTCAACATTTATCAGGTACATCAGTAGATTTATGACTTGCTCGGGTTGTTCATCAAAGTTAAACCAGTTTATGGGGTATATTTGATGATTCATGCAGTATCGGGCTGTTTTTATTCGTGTATCAATAGTTTTTTCTGCTCGGCCTTTGGTCTGTGTCCACCAGTTTTTTAGTTCATAGAATAGCTGTTCAGAGGTCTGGCATTTATTGTAGTCTACATAGATTGGAAAAAGTAGTTTGCTACTGTCGATTCTTCTTTTTTCTTCAACTTCTAAAAAATATTTTTGTTCACATTTCCGCATCCCATCCTCAGTACTCTGATCTAAAATGTCAGAGTGCAAATCATTATCAGAGGATGGGTATATATTCATTTCTCTATCTCCATCAAATCATTATTTAGAAATTCGTTAATATTAAAATCATAATAAAATTCAACCCAATCATTACTGTCTGCTATATGATTAGGCAATTTTCCACTTGTACTTCTATGTAAATCAGTTGGTAATGGAACTACAAACCATCTCCCATCAACATGATGATAATCAACAGAAATGTTACTTGGAAATATATTTGGTAAAATTACAATCCATTTTTTATTTCTTAATTTAGCGTTATATTCTGAACGTACTTTTTTGATATATTTTTTTCCTTTTTTAGTTTTGTACCATCTTTTTTTATTTCTTTTAATCTGTTCTATGTTTTTTTTATAATAATCTTTATAATAATCTTTATATGAAGAATGATAATATTTTTTATGATAGTCACATGACCATTGACGTCTACGTATTAATCGACACTCATCTGAACATAATTTTTTATTATAAATCGATGGTTCAAATTCTTTTTCACAAATTATGCAAATCTTTTTCTTTTTATAGAGGTTATTAATAGACATTTACCTACCATGCCTCCTATGGTAGGTTTCTATATTTTTATCTAGTTCATCTAGTGTTTCGGCTTCTTCTAGGATTTTGTTATAGTTGATATAATGAAGAGAACAGGCCATTTAGTTCCCTCCAAAAAATAGAATGATTCCTATTGTGATTATGCCTAGACATATGACTATATGAGTGGTTGCAAGTTTCTTAATATCTGTCTCAGGTAGTCCTTTATTACGATAATATGACAAAAAATATGTATCTATCAGACTGTCTTTGTACCACCAGCCAGAGTTCATTCTGGTATCACCATTGGATCTAGTGGCTGGTATTCATTTTTTGTATGTTTAGGTTCTGAGTTTACATCTTTATAGATTAGATGTCTGAGTATTTGACGGAAACTTAGTTCTTCCTCATTTTTTATTTTAAAATATGTTGTAATACATGGTTGTCCACCAGCTTCTTTAAATTTTTTTGCCCATTTTTTGTATTCATCAAGATTAAATGGCATCCCTAAGATTCCCCCTCATGGTCAAACAGTCCTGTTTGACCAGTACTAAAATTTACAATATTTTTCTCTTTCCAGTTACGGTCAGACATTACATTATGCATGATTTGTTCCTGTTTCTCTGCTTTGATCTCTACATCAACGGGCATTAGTCTCTGTATGTCTTCATCATTGCGTTTAAGATCCCGATACACTCGTTCAATAGTGGTCTTTTTATCAGTGAGTTCAGGATAAATATCAATAGATTTCTCCCAGAGTAGTTCATAGCTGTTTTGTTCTAGTATCTCAGGGTGATCTAGTAGTATCTCTCTGACTTTTTCTCTGATTTTTCCTAGGTGATTAATGGTCCTATGTGCTGTGATATTTGGGTAGAGTGTCTGTGTGATAAATTCTTTATAAAAATGTATATGTTTACATCGGCCATGGCCTATGAATCCTTTGCAGTTACAGCTGACATAATTATGTTTTGTGTCAAGGGTTACAATATATGTAATATTTGGGTCTGTGGAGCTATCAATTTTTTTAGTTATGACAGATCCATTGTTGGTTATTGTGCATCACCACCAGTATGTTTCTGTTGGCATTCTAAACAGTAAACTTTTCCATTAAAACGAGGTTTGTTATCAGGATGTAGGCAGTATGCTACAATATCCTTAGTGATCTCTTTTTTACACTGTGGGTTGTTACAAAAATATTTTTTTACTGGTAGTGTTGGTTTTAGTATCTGTTGTCCTGGTGTGTTGTTATTGTTTTCTAATATATCGATAATGGATCTAGCCTTATTGTAATCGTTTTTTGAATCATTGTTATCTATTTCGATGTTTACCTTCATATTTATTCATTCTCTCCATATTATATAGGGGGATTATGGTGAGAGAGACACTGCATAGGAGCAGGATTGGGATGCACCCTTCTAACCAGCGAAGGAATGACTTAATTTTGCAATGCCCCTCTCACGGGTAACTCTAAACAATCCATTTTTATCGCAGGAATTATGTGTAATGTTTTGAGAAATAGTGGTCCTAGTGTCTCTAGGTTTTTTGAGATCTTGTTGCCTTGTGCAAAAACATCTTCTTTAAGAGTGACTATTGTTCCTGTCATCTTTCCCACCATTGTTTTTAATTAATCCTTTTCGTTTAGCATCTTTTAAAACCAAGTTTTTGACAATATCTGTATAAGATGAGTTACTGTTTCCGTGTAAGAGATGCCATCCTTTGATTTTAGAGAGCAGATCTATTGTGTTAGGATCGGTTTGTATCATTTTGGTATTGTTTGTCATTTTAATCACTTATTTCCGTCTGTCATAAACCGTATTCTTTAGAGGCTTTATATACTTTATGGTTTTACGTAAGTTCTAAAAAACCACAAAAATAGACTTTTTAACCATTTTTTTTTAAATTTTTTTTAAACACAATTACTTCTATAAAAACCATAAAAAATCAAAAACATAGATATAAATAATACCTCATACTATAATAAACATACACAAAAACAAAATATTTATACTTGATCAGAAATGAAAAACTAAGAATTGGGGGTTAGGGGTAACACAACTATAGATTAATGATAGCCATATCGGTATCATTTGCACCTGTAATTGTGTTGTTACAGGATCAGGTTAAAGATGATTGTCGTTTTAAGTGAGATAAGATGCCCCAGTTGTGGGAAGAGGCTAGTTAAAACACCAGAATGTGGTGGGGACTACTATAAGACTATATCAGGCTACCGTCTCCAAGAATACTGCAATGGTGATTGTGAACAAAATGGTATACTCAGGCCACCACTTGAGGGAAGGGATCCTGATTTTATTAGTAATCGTGGAAAAACCAGTGTAGCCATTAGAATCGCAGTAGCTAATCGTCTAGGGATTATTGAATCAAAACAGATCGCTAAATCTTGTGATACAAACAACACATCAGAATTTATTAGTATTTTTTCTAAGAGAATACGTCTTCCACTTATGGAAGTATCTCGTTTTTTAGGTTGAACAAAAATATTTTTTTAGAGTAAATAACTAAATATCAGTTTAAAGATTAGAAGTGAGTAAGGATGAAAACAAAAAAGGGTTTAATTATTTTAGGTATTGCATTTCTCTTCCTTGTTACGTTCTCAACACAATGTTCAGCTCAAACGGAAGATTCAGATATGGGGATTACTCTATCTGTGTATGTTTTAGTATTCGGTGTTATACTGTTGATTGTTGCATTGTTTTTGATGTTTGTTATAAAAATGTTTGATTTAGGGATAAAATTACTTATGGTGAGTGCGTTTATAATACTAATGTATACCTTGATAAATTTTTCATAGATCTTTCTTTTAATAACATTTTTAGTGATGTAAATATCTCGTTTTTTAGGGTAAATATAGGGCTAGAGGGTCTAGTCTTTTTTTACAAAATAAATTGTATGAACTCTGCAGATTTGTTTTATTACTAGGGTTGTTGATCGCCTTCGGTTTGATGACCCCTGTGGAGAAACAGCAGGAGGATGGTGAAATATGGAAAGAATGCATAAAATATTAGGACTTCTAACAGTATTTTTGTTAGGACTTGTAGCTAGTGCAACAACCGTTAGTGCAGCAGTCATAGGTGATGGTTATTCTGCCTTTGGAATAGGATTCGGATGGTTCCTTGTCATTGCAGTAATAGTAATATTTGTAATTGCTTGGGCTATGCAAATCACAAAAGCAGCGATGAAGCCTTTTCTACCTATACTCATAATAGTAGCTATTATAGGTCTAGGTCTACAAGGTATTGATGTTGCTGAAGAACCCGCAGAGATAACACCAGGTATAACATGGTCAGTATCTGCAGTATGTGGAACCGATGATGTAACAGTTGATAACGATGCAAGAACTATAACAGCTTTGATATGGGCTGATGGAGATCATGAGGTTATCAATGGTACTGATGATGCACTCTGGGTAACAATAACAGATGATCCATTGATTAATTTCACAGTATCACCATCTATGGAGATAGGTATCTCAGAAACTACTCAACAGGCAACAACTCGCTGTATAGTCAACAATGCAGATAAAACATTCACAGAAGATGCTACATCCTATGATCTATTTGCTGATGCATCTGGTGGAGAATACAAGGATCTAAAATGGACCGCAGATGGCACAGATGAATATGAGGATAGACTTTGTACTGTAACAATCGGTGGTTCAGAGACAGTTCAACTTCAGATTATATGGCTCGATGATGGTCTCAGCCAATGTGAAGCTGGAGAAACAGAAGTATTCACTATCGGAATCGGTGGAGTCACCTATACGTTGACAGTAATTGTTTCAGCACTAACATAAACAAAAACTCTTAGAGACATATTTTATTGTCTCATCTCTTTTTTTCTTTTTTTTATTATTTCACCTAGTTTTAAAAAAAAATAAAAAAAACATATTAGGATTATTTATGTTATGGAAATCATTGATAGCTCATATCTCAAGAAAAAAGCAAAATATATAACTTTTGGTATAGGCTATGCGATATTTGTATTCTGGATGCTTCTCAACGGAGAAGCATTTCTTGGCTACTGGGAGGACAGCTGGACATATAGTATATTGTTCTACCTAGTTGGTGTCTCAATTTTTCTTAGTGTCGCTGAGAAACTACCTATTGATCTAAAAAAACCAATCCCTGAATCAATCTATGGTTTTCTCATAGGATTCCCATTGTTTACTGTTATATTTTTTGTAGTTGCTCAATCAGGGTTATATTTCCAGGGGATCGTACCATTACCTTCTCATATGGTAGTCCCCGTAATAGTGTATCAGGTAGGTATTGTAGCTGTATCTGAAGAAATCATATTTAGAGGCGTAATATTTCGTTTATTCTATAAGATAAACCCATATTTTGGGTATCTAGTCTCTAGTGCTTTATTTGCAGGTTTTCATTGGGCTGCTTATGGTGGTTCATATCAGTTAATGTTGATCGCTTTTGCTATGGGTCTTATATTGGCGTATCTGACTGAGAAGTATAATATTGGAGTTGCCTGTGGGCTACATAGTTCGTATAACGCATTTGTTTTGGGAGCGACAGCAATTATTTATTTGACGGTGTAAAATAAGATGCTAGGACAAATAGTTCAAGCGATTGCTGCAGTAATTATTCTAATTGTATTAGTAATAGTATTTGCTATTTCAACGGTTACACTGGGAACTATGGCTGCTATTGGTCTAGTGATACTTGCTGCTGGGTTATTTGCTTTGATATCTCGTAAAGTACCATTTAAGATAGGGGGAATAATTGCATTTATAGGATTCATTATATTCCTTCTTGGATATATGGGGTGGCTCTGATTGTATGATAAAAATTGGAGCAATCTTGTTTGCAATAGGTGTATTTCTTCTGCTCCCATTCGATGAGATTTTTATATTAATTCCCTTGATAGCATTCTATGGTTTAGAAGTCATTCCAGTTTATTACGCAATAGCATTGTCCTGCTTCATTGGTGGAGCATTATTGATGGGGATACATGTAGTTCCTTGGTTGTTCAAACATCCGATAGGGATCCTGATGTTATTAGTTGGGATGGCTGTTGGTCTATATCTATGGGTATTATGATTAATAAAAAGATTCTGTTTGGTCTCCTGATTCTGGGTGCTTTCATATTATTTGTTTTAACGATACCCATTAATCTGGATAGCGAACCACTAATGAAACAGGGTATACTTGCAGATGTCTTAATTTCAGAGGATGGAATGATTACTCTATGTTTTAGCGATGGTGAAGATGTCTTTGTGAAAGAAGATAATCTGGAAGATTCTCAAGAGATGTATGAATATATGTCAGGGTGGATTGGTGAAGAGATCATTCTTGGATATAGTTATGATTTTTATTTATCTGCATATGAGATAGATAATGTTTCACCTGTTAGTTAAAAGGGACTTAATGGAGATATGAGGAAAACAATATGAATCCAAAAAAAGTCCCAATTATATTATTGTTGACCTTTATGATTTGGTTGTTTTTTTGGGTTTTAGTGGAATGTTGGTATGTATTATCATTAGAACCTTTGCTTTCAAATCAATGGAAGCAGTTCTCATTTATATTAGGAATCATTGCTGTGTTTGTTGTGATAAGGTATGGAAAAAGACTGATTATTTAGGAGATAAAAAAATTATGATAAATCACAGGATTATAATCATTGGTGTTATAATTCTTTTTATAGTTGCTAGTTTTTCAGGATGTACTTATTTATGCGAAAAAAAATCTGATGCTTTTTATGAAACAAAAATTGCTGAATATTTTTCTGATGGGAACTGGCCTGATGACTATATTGTTCTCGAAAACTGGGATGGTGATTGTAGAGAGTTTACTATTTATTCATATAACCCAGAGGAATATTATCCATATACAGATATACAGATATTTGGTGGATGGGCAAGTGGATATATAGATATTTGTGGTGATATTTCTGATGTGTTTTATAGTTAACTGAATTATGTAGGAGAAAATAAATATGGGATTATTTGATTTTTTATATCCGTCTGCTGAATCAGTACTACCCGTTGCTCTTATAATCAAAGCAGTTCTCACTATAGCTTTTGTTGTCTTGGCTGTAGTAATTATTAGGTTTCTTCCAAAGGGGAAAATTGCTGGTTTAGTATTGTGTTTCGTTGCTATAGGTGTACTCTGGATATATACATAGGGGAAAAAAATTATGATAAATCATAGAATTATGGTTGTAATAGCTGTTGTAATACTTCTTACAGTTGGTATTTTCTATGGTATACTACCAGGATTAAGTATGACTGTAAATACCACGACAGTAAATAGTGAACATGGTGGAATAAAGGGAAGTGGTGAACTTATTGGTCCTAATAACAGAAAAGGTTTCATTATTTCACATACTAATAATGGTTTTAGTCAGACGATTACTTGTATAGGTCGAGCTTGTGTTGATACTTGGGCGACTGGAGGTATGAAACAATATCGTTATCAGGTATATGGGCGACCCTTGATCGGTGATTGGGAAAACATTGGTAATAGTAAATATCTTAGTAATCCTTGTCCTGGAGCAAGAAGCGTGAGTGGATTACAGGTTGGTGGATGTTTAAATGCTGATGCATATTCTTTTGAGTTTGTTGGATATAAATATAAAGCTGTAAAAGTTGTGTTTGAAGGATATATCGACTGGAATATAGTGAATTGGTTTGATGATGGATATCAATGGAGAACCCTTCAAAAAGATGAAGCGGAGCTATTTGAGGGATGGGGCGATCTCACATATCCTATTATAGATGGAAAACCACAGTCTACTTTTGAAATAGGGGAAACAGGGAAAATAGGTGTAAGAACTCATTATGGTGGAAATACTGCTGAGAATGGTAAACCCTGGAAGGTTATCATGCGATGGCCCAAGGATCGTGGTGGCGAAATATTCAAGGAAGCATCTTATAGTGATAATGTAGATACATATTTCAGTTTTGCAATAACTGAGGATATGTTTGATGGTAGTGGATCTTCAGATAACTCTTTTGAAATAGAGATCTATAATACACTTGTTTCAAAAGGTGAAATACTTGTAAAATCTATTGATATAAAAGCAAAAGCACCCAGTGATGTGTCATTAAGTGGATCTACACAAGCTAAAAATGGTGAAACTATTAATGTAGATCTTTCAGCAACAATAAATTCTAAAACACAATTGCCTATAAAATCATTCCAAGTATCTGTATATTATGGAGCAATGGATACATTATTTCCAAGTGATCCATTTAGTAACAGATGGATATTGCCTACAACTCATTTGACTCCGACAAAATCAGGAGATACCTACAAATATCTTCTTTCATTTGTAGCAGATGAATCAGGTTATGAGGGTTTTGTTACTGTTAGTGCATGGGCTTATGATACAGAGGGAAGAAGTTCGTTACATGGAAAAAAATGGGGGACATATATCTATTTAGAAGATAAAGTCCCAGAGGAAACCATTGAGGATCAAACAGGAGAGGATTATGATTATGGTGGACATACTATCGGATGGACACCTTGGGATCCTTCTGGTGGTAACTGGGGGGAGGTAGAATGGGAGGATTATTATCCGATTATAGTTGCTATAGCGATTTTTATTATTATGCTAATTATTGCTTTGATGCCTACAATTCCGATACCTTATGGGATGTATGGTAGACTTATTGTGGTTGTTTTAGGGGCAGCATTAGCAGTATTGACTTATTGGTATATGGGTGGTGAATTCTAAAAATGAAATATATGATGACATTCCTTGGACTATTCATGGCCTTCCTAATCGGATATATAGGACTATGGATGGGTGTCACTGCAGGACAGATTACAGGACTTGCATATCTAATGATGCCCATCGGGTTAGGCATGGGGGCATTCTTTATTTTGTTCCTGGTATGTTTAGTCTTCAAGAAATAGGGATTGTCCGAACTGGAGGGAAAAATATTTGAAGTTTATACTTTTGTTTGTTATAATTATATTACTAACCGTATCTATAGTATCTTTCACTTTTGCAAAAGAACCACATCCTTATGATCCTTGGGAAGAGGAACCACCTATAGATTGTTACAGATGTAATAATGGATTGGAGGAAGGTAGAGCTTTTTTTCAACCAACCTGTCCACCTGGATGGAGTGAAACTCGATCTGATTGTAGTGAGCCACTTTTAAAATGTTGGCAGTGTACTCCCGAAGGGATACCTGAATATGAATATTTTCCTAGTGAATATCATACTGTATGCCCCCCAAGATATCCCATTGGTCCACAAGAAAACCAGCCAGAGTGCAGTGGGAGTTATACTAAACCATCTGAAACACGAACAGCGACTGTTCAGGGGAATTTTGTTCCATATATTTATGATTCAAGTCATGGATATTTATCAACATCTCAGTTAAAACAGATGATTAGTGAAAAATTTAATAATTGGGAGGATAACCCTTACAGATCTGGTCATGTCTGTCGTCATATGTGTATGGAAATAGAGGAATATCTCGAAAAAGAGTTAGCTATTGATTGTTTTTGGGGGAGAGGAGAAAAATATTGGTCCGATGGTCATAGAACTACACATGTATGGCTTTATATTTTAACTGAAAATGTTAATAATCCTAACAATATTGTTTTTTATTCCTTTGATTCAAATAATTTAGCTTGGAAGTTACCAACTTCAGATTGTGGTAATGATGAAAATAGGATGTGCGGGTATACTCTTATTGAAATAAATCATGGTAATTATATTTATGGAAAGCGGATATTAAAGGATGGAGAACCTTATATATTCCGCATTTCAAATTATGCTAATTTTGATTATATACCAGATGATTGTCCCCAGTGTTCAACTTATCCTTATCAATATAGCCCAGGAGATCCGATGTATGATGCTGTGTTACCCTTATCATTGTGGAATACTTGGATGATTGGTTTAGGAATTCAATAATATTTTTTAAAAAATAGAAAAGAGGTAAAAATTATGAAACCAACATGGATCATAGGAATAATAGCAGTTGCTATAATAGCAACATTAGTAATATTTGCAGTAATGTTTGGATACATACAGATACCAGGACTAGCTATAGGAGGACTCGATATAGATGATGAAGATGCACCACCAGGAGCAGTCTACTGTGACTATACAGATATGCAGATATTAGATATGCTTGAAACAGTAAGTGGTAAGGATCTCGATAATAGTGCGGGTATAAGTTTTGTCAGAGCATTAAATATGAAGGCATGTGGCTCTAATGATGAAACAGACTCGAGTATAGCCACATATTATAAATCACTCTATTCCGATTGGTATCTCTCCGATGAGGCTACTGATACGGGTAGTGGTTGGACTGCACATCGTATTGTATGGCTTAATGATCCTGATTCTAGTAGTGCCACACTTAGCCGTGCTGTATTAATCGGTGAGGGTGTCACTGTCAAAATAGCATATGGCTATGATACAATAACGATCGTGTCTGATGGTCCTGTAGCAACATATGGAGCATTTATGATCTGGGTAGCTAGTTCATAAAATATATTTTTTTTTTAGACTAAAAAAAAGAGTAGGAGATTAAAAATTATGGCTATGTTAGGAATACCAATGAGGTATCTCGGAGCGACTATTCTATTAGCAACATTAGTAGTAGCTCCCAATGTTTTAAACAGTTTTGGAGTTACAAATGACTATATATCGTTTCTTATGATGCCTCTTGTAGTCTTTGGTTTATTAGTTTTTATTTTCTGTATCTATGCTGCTACTATTGTTCTAAATCCTGTACGGTTTATTATAGTTATGCCATTGATAATTCTTCTTGCAGGTGTTCTCACTTTTGGTTTATATATGTAAAAATTTTGGGGGATAGGGACCAATAAATATTTTTTGTTAATCTTTTCCTCACCACACCCTCCTTTTTTGGTCCCTATCTCAAAAAATATATATAAAAAATATAGAATATGGAGTTGAAAAAATTATGAATAAAATAATTAATGATAATAAAGCTAGAGCTATACCAATAGTTGCTATATTGATAGTTGGAATACTTGTTGTTGCTGGGATATATGTCTATCTGAATCCTGAACTTGTTGGAGCTGAAGAGTACTGGGAGACTCCTACTGGGTTTGGAATGTGGCAAGATGAACTCATAGTAACATTTGCAGATGGAACAACAGAATCATTAAAAACAATTCAGGACAAACCATTTACTGTAGTTTATGACGATAAGGAAATAATAGATATAGAATTAAAGTTAACAGCAAAAGCAACAGGGTCTGTATATACAGGTGCTGAAATAAAAACAGAAGACGGCTTTGGTTATCAGTGTGCATTACGAAATGTAGCACATCCTACCGTCGTACTAATATCTGGTAGTAACCAAAAAGGCGATGGATGGACAACACAGATCAGTATGGATAGTACATATACAGTATTACAAGGAGGATTAGGTCTTAAAGGGCTTACAGATAATGATCCAGGTAGATACCCAACAGGGATATATAGGATAGATTTTGCTCCAAAGGGAAAAGTATGGTATAGAGGGTATCCTGATGGTGGAGACTGGGTGCTAGCATCATTACCTCCAACTAGATCTGCTACATTTGTAGTACAACAACCTCCATCAGGTTCAATAAGTATAACATTAGGTTCTTCTACAGTCACATAAAAAAAAATATTATATTGATTAATTTTTTTTGAGATGAAAACATGAGATTTATACTAATCCTAGGAATCATAATATCCATCATAATAGGAGTAGTTATAATCCTAGAGTTTAGTGGAATCGGTGAAAGGATCAGATCTGAACAACCCTGGAATACCTCAGATGTTGATGGAATCTGGGGGACAGAACTCATAGTAGAATACGAGGATGGATCGACTGAGAACCTAAATGGTCCATTACCATCTCTTTCAGTATTTTTTAAAGATAAAAAGGTTGACAACTTCAAATATGTATTATCATCTAAGGGAACAAGTGATATATATGATACTATAGACATTGATATATCAGGTTTTGAGGTCGAAACTAGTATAACAGGTCAAGAAGACACAGATTGGGGAAGCGAGACCATCTCTGGCGATATAGTAGGTTTAGATATGGATGGAGAATGGAATGAGATATATATTGTTCAGGTAGATGCTAGTAGTCTTGAAATATTGGATGTAGGCTATACCTATAATTTATCTTTTACTCCATCAGGTTCAATTGTTTATCGGGGTTCATCAGAGGATATATGGGATGATGTCCCTATTCCTAGCTGGTTTTATTTAAGATTCATAGTTAAAACTGAGGTTATAGATCCAGGGGTAGAAGAGAAAGGGATATATGTAGAACTTGGTAGCGATATTATTACTTAAAGAATTTATTATTTTTTTTTCAATATAGGGTTTTTTTAAATTTTTTTTAAATTATTTAGCAATAGAGGTAAACATAATATGAAAAAGATATATGCATTTATAATTATAAGTATGATGTTGTTCTCAGCATTGTTATCGTCTATATATATTGATACAGTAGAAGCAATAACCGAACACGAGATTTTAGATGGAACAACATTTGGTACAGTATTAAGTGATTCCATTAATGGGACAAGCGGTCAAGTAACATATCACTTCGATGATTACAGTCCAAATCCAAGTTTTGATTGGGATAATCCAGCTGGAGTAATAGATGGAAGTATCGGAACATACGCTTATACCGATGATGGTAATAAGTGGATATTTCTTAATAGTAACAATTGTAGCGGAGAAGAATTAGGTATGATTACAAAAGTAGAATGGAGAATGTATGGTGAGGTTGACAATATAACTTCTGATTATGCTTGGGCTCGTGGAAGCCTAAGATATGGAGAAATTTGGATAGGAACCATTGATGATCCTAACTGTGAACTACCGTATGATAATCCTGGATGGACAAATTATTATGATGCAACAACTCTCGAAGATGCTCCTGAAACATGGACATTTACAAACATAAAGAATAACCTTTATGGTGGATTTGGTTCCACATGGTATCCAGTACACGAAGCCTCTGCAATTGGAAGAATACATGCATTCGAAATACGAGTTACATATATTGGATCTCCAACATTCGATGTCGTTAGAGATGTTGGAACCAATACAGAAAGCAATACAGTTACTTCTTTTAATCCAGACAGAAACTGTTCTGGTAATGCACAATTAGAAATTCCAGTTTCATCAAGTGTTCAGGGTATTTTGGATGTGACAAATAATTCAGATCATAGTGAAGCAACACAGGTAAATACATCTGGTGAACTTATTGATGGTACATACTGGTATGATTCTGCAAATCAGTTTGTATATGTTCAGATTGGAAATACTTCAACAACAGATGATGTTGCTTGGACTATAAATTGTTCTTATGGTGCTGTTTTTAGTGTTGTTATTCCTTCATATTTAGAGGTAGGAGATTACTTTCATTCACAAGGATTTATAAGTGATGAAGATGGATTTGCCATTTCAGGAATGATAGCAGAAACAAGGGTATTACATACAAATGGGACAGATGCCCTAATTGTCAATCCTAAATGGAATTGCACTGATGGGAATTATAGATGTACATTCTCTACAGCTTCATTATTACCAGGAATATACAGTGTGAGTATTGAATTCACTGATCCAGGTTCAGGTATTATGTTCAAAGAAGGTTCTATATTATATCTATCAACTACACCTGGTAGTAATATTTATGTTGCATCAAAATTACACTATACATTTTATAATAATAACACAGGAATAGGAATTAATGGAGAATCTTTTAAAATATATTCATCTGATGATGGAGTGATAGATTCTAATGATAGAATATATGTAACAGATTATGTCACCTATACAGGTCAAACAATCTATTATCGAGTTGATGATTATTTTGATAATCAAATTTATCCTGCCACTGGAAATTATAGTACCGTTTTAATAACAGATATAGAACAGTTCGAGGATGTCCCTATAGATTGGTATTCTTTTTCTGTGAAAAATATGAATCATAGTATTGTCAAATTTGAATTATCAAATGGGTCAAGGTCATATACACAATATCTGTATCCATACGAACCCTTTTATTGGGATGTACTACCAGGTAATTACAGGATAGATATGAATTATTATGATTCGGAGACTGATGTTGAAGTAGATTATGTCAGTGATAATGTCAGTATAACAGCAAACACATATTACTGGATTCGTGGTTATGACCTCCAGGATATAGTCATTGAGATTACTAACACCAATACAACGATAATGGATCAGATAGTAAATGTCGGTGTCAATATCAATAATGATGGAGCAACTATAATCAGACAAACCCTGAATATGGCTAGTTATCTATCAAATACCCAGTCTAATATTACTAATCAGATCAACCTTGTCTGGAGTGAAGTAAATAACTCTCAGACCAACATTATCAATCAGGTGAATAGTGTTTGGTCTACAGTTAATAATACTGATACAACAGTTATAAACCAGGCTAATTCTGTCCGACAATCTATAACTAATACAGAGACAAACATTACTGGTCAGCTTAATTCTGTATGGCAGACAGTAAATAATACTGAGACAGAAGTAGGGGATCAAGCAAACTTAATAATCCAGGGTGTAAACAATTTTGAGTCTAATATCACTACTCAGGTCAATGGTATATGGCAAGATATCAATAACTCTAATACAACAATCCATACACAGCTTAACACTATTATTTCAGATGTATCTAATGTAAACTCTAATATTAATACCCAGGTCAACTATATCAGACAGGATATTACGAACTGGGCTACATATACAGATGAATATAATATTTTACCAGGGACAGTTTCTCACTGGACATTTGATGAGGGAACTGGTACGGCTGTGAATGATTCCATAGGTAATAACGATGGTACTCTAAATGATGGGAATTGGACTACAGGAAAATATGGAAAGACTATAGACTTTGATGGTACTAACACTGATGTAGAGGTTACAAGCACAGAAGAACTGAAATATAGTGGGAATGGTGGACATACCATATCAGCATGGGTATATGTTGATACAACAGAAAGTGATAATGGGGCTATAATATCCAAACCTTGGAATGGCAATGGTGAATATAATTATTATTTATGGTGGATAGATTCTACACAAATTTTTAGGTTAGCAACAACTGGAAATACATCTAAGAGCATAGATTCTGCTAGTAAGACTAGAGGCTGTTGGTATCATATTGTAGGAGTTATTAATGAAACACATGTATCGTTATATATTGATGGTACTTTAGAGAAATCTGAGTTACATGAGATTACTAACTGGACACCAACTACTGGAGATGACGACAGAGAATTAATGTTTGGTAATATATACAAAAACCTAGGGGAATCATTTTATCACTTAGATGGAAAAATAGATGATATAAGATTCTTCAGCAGGGATCTGTCCGCTGATGAAGTCTTACAGTTATATCAATCAAGCACAGGAACATCAGGAACAGCGTATATAGGGACACAGATAAACGCTGTGGATCAATCTATAACTAATGCAAATACAACAATCCATACTCAAATAAATAGTGTTATTCAAACCGTTAATAACTTTGAATCCAATATAACAACACAGATTACAACAGTCACTCAACAGATTAACAATTTTGAGTCTAATATAACAACACAAATAAATGGAGTAACAGCCTCAATAACCAATAGTGAAACCAATATAACAACCCAACTCACAGTAGTTGAAGCTATGGTTACCAATACCGAAAGCAATATCACCACACAGATTAATTACGTGACTACAGCGATAACAAACACAGAAACCAATATAACCACCCAGGTTAACAATATTCATGCTACAATCGCCAATACAGAAACAAATATTACCAACCAGATCAACAACATCGAGATAGACATCACAAATATGAATACCACAGTTCATAACCAGCTCAATACAATAATAACTGATATATCAAATACTAATACAACAATAGTCAACCAGGCTAACATGATTGTAACAACTATTACTAACACTGAATCCAATATTACTACTCAGTTAAATGCAATCAATACAGCTATAACAAACAGTGAATCAAACCTAACCGCACAAGTGAACATAGTCCTTACCAATATCTCCAATGTAGATAGCTCAATTGGTGGTCAGCTTAATGTTATATCAGCAGAGATAACAAATGTAGAAACCAATCTTACTACTCAGATAAATACTGTTGATGTAATAATAAATAATTTTGAATCAAATATGACCACTCAGATAAATAATGTTGTTTCTACAGTGAATAATGTTGATACAAATATAATCAATCAAATCAATCAAGTATGGCAATCAGTGAACAACAGCAATTCCACAATCCACACTCAATTTAATTCTATAAGCCAACAAGTAAGTAACACAGAAACCAATCTAACCAATCAGATAAACGCAGTTAGTGTAACAGTAACAAATACCGAGACTAATATTACTAATCAGTTAACTATAGTCAATACAACTATAACAAACTCCAATACTTCAATTATGAATCAGCTCAATACCATGTCAACATCTATAAACAATGCTGAAAGCAATATCAACTCACAAATTAATTTAATCTGGAATGAGATAAACAATACAAACTCAACATTAGGCACACAGCTCAATAGTATAAGCACCCAGATAACAAACACTAACACAAGTATACACAGTCAATTCACATCAGTAAGCACCCAGATCATTAACCAGGAAACCAATATTACGACACAGCTTAATGTGATATCAACAGAAATAGCCAACCAGGAAACCAATATAACCACACAGATCAATGCAGTTCAGACCATAATATTCAACACTGAATCTAATCTTTCATCACAAATCAACAGTATTGATATCAACATAACCAATCTAAATGTTTCCAGTGTTATCAGTCAATTAAATAGTGTCCAAATTCAGATAACAAACTCTGAAACAAATATTACTAATCAGCTTAACACAGTAATAACTGATATTGTCAATACAAATAGTAACATAATAACTCAGACAAATTCTATTCTAAACCAGATAACAAACACAGAAGGAAATATCACAACCCAGATAACTATAGTCTCTACAAAAATAGATAATTCCAATACAACAATCCATACTCAACTCAATATCTTATCAAACAGTATTATTAACTCAGAGACAAACATAACGACACAGATCAATGATATCGAAGTAGATATATCAAATCTCAATTCTAATATCGATACACAATTCAATAGTGTTGAAGTATGGATATCTAATCATGATACAAATCTAACAACTCAAGTCAATGCAATCATGACCGCTATACAGAATAATAATACCAATATGGTAGACCAGGTCAATCTGATATGGAACGAGATCAACAATACAAATGCGACTATCGGAGTTCAGATAACAGGTATAAATACTAAGGTAAGCACGTTTTGGTCAAATGTGAATACATCATTTACTGTTATTCAGAATAAAGTAGATTATTCAGAGACCAATATCACGAATCTAATAACTGATATGAATGCGACACTTTTGGCTCAACTGACAGGTGTTCTAGACAATGTTAGTGAGGCTGGAGTCAGCGTATTTGAACAGGTTACTGATGTTCTTACGAATTTGGCTAATGTCAACACTTCATTACAAGATGAAATCCTTAGTAATGCATTAGTAATAATGAACAATGTGACAAGACACAATTATAATACAACACTAGATATAATAAATAATCTCGCATCAATGAATTCTTCTTTAGTTGATGAAATACTTAACAAAGCATTATTTATTATGGATAATGTTACCAGTGATAATCATAATATCACAGTTGAAATACTAAGTAAAATATCCACGATCAATACATCTATATTCAATGAAATAGGTCTAAAAGTTATTGAAATCATTAATAATGTTTCTTCAGAGCATTCAAATACAATACTACAAATAGTTGAAAATATCACCTCGATCAATACTACTTTTTTTAGTGAATTACAGACTCAGGCAATAAATATCATGGTAAATGTAACCGAACAAGCAAACCAGAATCTAAACACTATAACGAATATATCTAATGCAATAGGGGTCCTTGTATCAGGTAATCTATCAGCGATGATACAAGAAGTCTATGACAACATATCAATAGTATTAGATGATGTAAACAATTTAACAATAAATATCACAGGTAATCTAACTGTAGACCTCACAGAAATATTTGAAAACCTGACATCAATAATGGAGAATCTAAGCCTAACAAATGTATCAATAGGAAACCTGATCAATGTATCAATAGGGAATCTTTCAGATGTAGTATTTGAAATGTGGGGGACACAAAACACATCCTTCGAGATACTAGAAAACAGGTCAATGACGGTATTCAATTTCTATAATACAAACCAGGGCCTAGGACTAGACCGAGAGACTCTCAGAATCTATGTAAATGGATCTAGACTGATTGACAACCTATATTATTGTACTAATGGCTCCCTGATTAATCTGACTATCAAGGATTACTATAATTTTACATTATATACTAATAATTTTACTATAAATGCACCATTTACATTTATAGACTTGGGGTTAACATTCCATAGTTGGCTATTTGGTGACAAAAACGATGAATACTATATGATATCTCTTTTAAAAGATGGAGGAAGCCGATGGTGGGAGAGAGGCATAGTCCCCTATGGCGAAAGAGAATTTATGATACCATCAGGGAATTATACCCTACGAATCTATGATAAAGACTGGGTTGAGCTATATAATGATACACATATCATAAACAACTCCAGGGTCTATATAATCGAAGGAACAAACCTGACAGAAATAATAAGTGGCCAATCTGTTATACAAGGACAACTATTAGAACTCTCTAGTGAACTAGATTATGCACTGATGCCAGATATAGAGATTTTCTCATTAAACCCCCCTATGATTTTTAGTATATATGATAAAGATGGCATGGCTATAGGGGGAAATGTCTATAAGATATGTCCTGCTCTTATTGTTATAGCTACTACTAGAACTGAGACTACAGGTAACTGGATTAATAGCACAGTGATGATTCCTGGTAATGATACTGTTAAAAATGGTACAATAACCATAGTAGAAGATACTCTATATATCTCAGGAAGTGGAAGCACAAGCTACATTAATATTACCTATACTGATAATAACACCCTTATGCAGAACACTACATATATACCCTCAAAAATTAATCTCTACATGCAAAACATCACAATTAGAGCATCAAACAATATTCATATCTTACGAGAAACCACATATAACCAGGTTAAAAAGTTTTATTGGACATATAATGCCAATACAGGTAAACATACAGCAGCAGAAGAAGTAATCAATCCTATGAATGTTCCTATCTATGATATTTATGTCTATTTTGAATTTTCAAATCAGTCAACAGCAGATCCAAATACTGTAATTATGGGCGATGTATCAAACGATGGTGTAATATCGATACGTGGAGAAGATTACGATGTGACTCTTAGCGGTATCCATTTCTATCTATTAAGTATAGATTCTGATACAACTAGAGGTTTTACTTTTGAATATTATAAACGGTTTGATGATGCATATAACTATGGAGAAGCACAGACCTCCATCTCTGGATTTGTAGAGACAGTTTGGAATGAGTTATCATTTAATATGGTTGAAGTTGGATGGATAAACAACGAAAATACGATCTTTAGAGGGGGCCTATATGCTAAACTAGATTTTGATGATTCATCAGATATAGATTCAAGTTCTATGAGAATCTGGGATGAAAACAATAATCAGGAGCTTAGTTCATCTGATTTTATAGTTGGTTCTGGTTTTGTAAGAATAGGAGCAGATGGACTTGGTGATGTTAATCCTGGTAGTGGCAGAAGTTTCAGTGTCTATTTTTTGCTAGATGAGTATCCTGGGAGTGATCCGACAGAGATTCATCTTAATACAGCATTATGGTCATGGGGTGGTTTTGCTGTTACTCCATTCTTGTTTATACTTCTGATTGGTCTGGTTCTCATAGGATATGGTGTATATGACTATGTCTATAAGAGTAAGAAACGGAAAGGTGCAATTTATATTGGGGTTTTCGTCATATTCATATTTTATATTTTGGCATTTATGGGAGTGTAGAAGATAGGAATCGTTAAATAGGCATAAACCATATAGTTCTATGGTGTCTATGTGGCGATAACTACTATTCAACTCCATACGGAAACAAGAGATAGATTGTATAAGCTGAAATTCAGGAAATCATATGATAAGTTCTTGATTGAACTTTGTGATATGTATGACTCTAAGGGGGGTCTTTAACTGCCATTTATTAAAGGCGAACATCACAGCAAAAAAACCAGAGAAAAAATAAGTTTAGCTAAAATAGGTAGTTCTGGCTATTGGAAAGGAAAACAGTTTACAGAAGAACATAGGAAAAACTTGGGTTTGGCTCATAAAGGGCGAATAGTTTGGAACAAAGATAAAAAAAACTGTTTTAACAAAGAGACATTAGAGAAAATGAAGATGTCTCATATGGGACATATTCCTTGGAATAAAGACAAAACAGATGTTTACAGTAAAGAAGCATTGGAAAAAATGAGTTTAGCTCATGCGGGACAAGTGCCTTGGAATAAGGGTATACCCCGTTCGGAAGGAACCAAACAGAAATTAAGAGAAGCAAATAAAGGGCAAATAGCTCCGAATAAAGGCATTCCAATGAAGGAAGGAACTAAACAGAAATTAAGAGAAACTTTAACGGGACGCAAAAATGGACCACATACAGAAAAATCAAAACAAAAAATGAGTTTGGCTAAAGTAGGACATATTGTAACAGAAGAAACAAAGAATAAGATTAGAAACACTTTGATAGATTGGGATTTCTATAATGAACATGGTTGCACCAGAAAACAGTATCCTTATAGTTCAGAATGGACAGCAAAACTTAGAAAACAGGTAGCAGAACGGGATGGTTATACCTGTCAGCTATGTAGTGAGGTATTGCCAGACAGATGGGGTACACATCATATTGACTATGACAAGGACAATAATGATCCTTTTAATCTGATATTCTTATGTAATTATTGTCATAATAAGACAAATGGTAATAGAACATTCTGGGAGCAATATTTCAAGCAATTACAGAATGCAAGAGGTTTTGGTGAAGGTCAACAAGTTGATGCCCAGATAAATATTGATAGTTGGAATTAATTTTATGTATTTAAAACATTTTTTGGAGTAACGGATCAGGCGGAATCCTGATAAAAAAAAACTTTTTTGGAGGAAAAAAATTATGGAAAACAAAATAAAAACATTGGCAGTCATCGTATTCTCTCTCGGTCTCATCTTGTCAGCATCAGTAATGATGATGATTAATATGCCTATAGATGTAGAGATAGATACTATGGAAATGCGAGAAGGACAGTGGACAGTACTCGAAGCACAAGTAGTTGATGATCCTACAGCTGGTGCTAACTCAGGAATATGTGGTTTCTATGTATTCTTAGCAGATAGTACTTACACCGCAAATCTTACCAGTGGAACAGGGGGATATGTCGCAGGTGGATCAGCTATAAATGCTACGAATTTGGATATCGAGCATACTGTAATGCAAGATCTGATTGTATGGGCACGTTTCAATGATACAGATTCAGGTCTCGATGTGAGTTTCACTCGCTGTAATCTAACATGGACAGGGAACATTACAGGTACAACAGCACCAGACCAAACACAGGTGATATATACTGGAGCTAACTTCATCTATGTCAACTATGTATGGGAAGACTACACCTGTAACAGAAATCAGAAGGATATAGCAATCGATGATATCATTATAAAGGGATACAAGTAATCATAAGGGATTATTTGTGTCTCCCTAATTATTTTTTAGAAATTTGAGGGTAGCTATGAAATCAGATATTATAGCATTGATCGTGTTTTTTATGATGGGTTTCAATCTGTGTATTCCTGTTATTCAGAAACAGTTTACTGTTGAAGATATGCCTGTTGCAGCTACAAAAACTGTGTCACTAGGAGATGAACCATCTTTTGATCCATATTATTATGAACCACCACATGGAATGGGAACATTTGGTAAATGGATGCTTAATACAAGTATTGTTAAGAGTTGGTTAAAGGATAATTTTTATTGGAGACTACAGGCATCTGGAACTGGTGATACATGGACTGATGCAAACCAATTACTTGATGTAGATATGCTTTGGAGTGATATAAATCAGAGTTATAAGATAACACTTACTCTTGATACTACTCTTGCACCAAAAGCTCTCTATTATAGATTTGACCTTGCTTGTAATGCATCTATGAAAGATTATTATAATGATACTGGTAACTCAACTTGGACATTCAATATTCCTACTGATGATGGTAGAGATATGGGTGTTTTTTTCAACTGGTCTGATATTAAACCACTTGTAGCATCTGGAAAGGTTACATATAAACATGGTAAGATAACAAGAAATGAAAATGATTATTTCTATTTCAGAATATCAACTGTGAATAAAATAAATAAAGGTATTGTGTTCGTAGTTGACCCTGAATATGGTACAATTGGTAATAGTGTTATTGATAGCTGGGAGTTTGATGCAGAAGAGGGAAAGATTGCTAGTAATGAAGCCATATTAAAACTTGGTGATTCAGAGTATTATGTAACAACTGCATATGGTGATACTGGTTCTGATAGTGATGGTTTTCTTAGAACATTTAAAATTAATGATGCAGATGGTTTATATCCTGATAAAACTATCATCAGTAAATGGGAATATGATAATAGTAACGGTGAGTATGCAACTATAATTCATATTTCTGGTGATGTTTATGCTGTAGTATACTATGATTATGGTGATACTATTAGCACAATGTTTACGGTTTCTATTTCAAGTAGTACGGGTGTAATCACTGAAAGTATGATTGATACCGAAGACCTTGCTTATTTTTGTGCATACCCATCCAGTATTCAGGTTACAGGAGATATTTATGTAGTAGGTGAGAATGAAAGGGCAGGTGGCAGAGACCAGCATATTGAAACTTTTGAGATATTAAGTGATGGTACTATAAGTTCTCAGATTGATATACAAACATTTGAGACAGCCAATGATGGAATTTATTATCCTATTGCTTCTCCTCAAATTTCTATGGTGGATACTGATACTGTTGCTATTGTATGGCAAGAGTCTGATGATTGGGATTGTTGGCTTGGTACATATACCATTAGTGATACAGGTGTTATAACAGATACGCCTTCTGATACTTGGGAGTTTTATGCAGGTGGTTCTACCAATGCTGATTATGCTTATGGTAATATTCATCATATAAATGGTAATGTTTTTGCTGTGAGTTATTCTGATACAGACCAGGATGGATGGACAGCAACAGTAACAATAGCTGATGATGGTACTATCACAAAAAGTTTCATTGATACTTTAGAATGGGGTAACTCTAACAAATGTCAAATGTTTGATGTGTTTACTGTTAATGATGCATCAACTATCCCAGGTGGTGTTGGTGTTTATGGTATATCTTTTAAGGATACTGATGGAGATGGATGGATTTATACTATTAATATCAGTGATGATGGAACTATAGAAGACACTATTAATGATAAAATTGAATTTGATGGAGTTGATAATGGATATTTTTCATCTGTGGCACATGTTTCTGGTAATTATTATGTTGTTGTTTATAGAGGCACTGATTTTGATGGTTGGACTAAGACTATTGAAATTGAAACATATGAAGTAGTAGAGGAAGAACTTTGGTCTAATGTTTGTCCTGTAGCATCTGGTGAACAACCCAGTAATGCATCTACTGATGAATCCTTGCAAAGAGCTGTAGGGGTGACTATAACCGACAGTAATGCAAACCATACAATGAACATAACATTCGCAACTAATGTCTCTGGTGGATGGGTAAATCATCAAACAAATAGCTCTGTAGCAAACAACTCAGCAGTAAATTGGACTTTTTCTCAGGCTAATACAGGTGATACTCATTATTTCTGGCGTGTCTATGTTCATGATGGATTTTGTAATGCTTCTTTTACTTATTCTTATTGGACATCTACTAATAAAACATGGAGTATATTAGACACATGGAA
>Ga0075125_10000041_pt1 | contig 43433 bp, 83 predicted proteins | sample AntAceMetag02UKN_FD_69810 | JGI IMG/M metagenome (GOLD analysis project Ga0075125, IMG submission 69810) | Saline lake microbial communities from Ace Lake, Antarctica - Antarctic Ace Lake Metagenome 02UKN | ecosystem: Environmental > Aquatic > Non-marine Saline and Alkaline > Saline | place... | reverse complement strand
CTGGGTGGACAGGTAGCTTTGCTATTGATGTAACTAATACAGTAGATAGTATTCCAGTTATATTATCATACAGATCTGACGATAGGCCCGATTATCTGACCATAACGACATCTATTGATACGCCACCCACTTTGCAGCCAGGTGTAACTGAAACTATTACGGTGAACTTATCTATTGCAGATGATATATCCTCGGATTTGCAAGATACTAATATGGATTTCATAATGACTTTTGTTGTAGACCAGATATAATACAGTAATTTAGTCTAAGTCTAAGTTCAATTCAATATAAGGCTAATACTATGAAAGTTCTAAATACTCTAATTGTAACGATTATTCTAATAGCATCTGCAAGTGAAGCCTTAACTGTTAAGAAAATTGATAGATATGCTGGTATAGATTACAAACCGATAGAGCAGTTATATTGCTCTATCGGTGAAAAGAAAATTAAATTCCAAAATAAGCACCAATACAGAACAGTTAGTATAAAGCTTTTTTCTACAAAAAGTAATAGTATAGTCAAGATAGTTTGTCCTGAGCATGTTATTATTAGGGAATCAATTGTAAAAATACTAAAAGGTGAGGAGAAACGTATTAGTATGCACGTTACTCCTTTTAATGGAGAAGTAGAAGTAGAGTTTCAGGATCATATAACGAAAGAGGAGGTTTCAAAACTATTAATTGTAGGAGAACTTGATAAATTATATTTGCAGCAACGTACCACTTTCTCAAAATCTAATACAAGTATTAGACTAAACCACAGCATTCGCTATAAAGATTGGGGGATGAATGTTGGTGGAAGTCAAAGAGAAATGAGTGATAATTTTGAGTATAATCTCAGTGTATCAAAACAATGGTGAGATATCGTATAGAGAATGAAAGTTAACAATTTAAAAGGAAACTCATAATGTTAAGGATCTTTGATTTTGTTGGTGGTTTGTGTCTTTTTATTTATGGTATTCACATGATGGGTGAAGGTCTTCGGCAAGCTTCTGGGATGAAACTTAAGAAAATCTTGAAGGGTTGCACAAAAAATATTTTCTTAAGTGTTTCTATTGGAGCATTACTCACCGCTCTTATTCAATCAAGTAGTGCTACTTCAGTGCTTTGTATTGGTTTTGTAAATGCTGGTTTGATGTCATTGCAACAAACTCTGGGCATTATATTAGGCGCTAATATAGGAACGACGATAACCAGTCAATTGATAGCTTTTAAGATGACCAGGTATTGCCTTTTGTTGGTTACCTGTGGTTTTTTACTATATTTTGTTAATAAATCAAGTACTTGGAAGAATATCGGATATTCTATATTAGGTTGCGGTATTCTTTTTTTAGGTATGGGAATGATGGGAAATACAGTAGCTCCTTTAGCTACAAATTCAGGTATTCAACAAATATTTATTAAATACAGTTCTAATATATTCATAGCTTTTTTAATTGGGTTAGTGGCTACTGCTATTTTTCAAAGCAGTAGTTGTACAACAGGTATAATTATTACTCTCTGTTCATCCGGACTGTTGACTCTAAGTGGGGCTATTCCTATGATATTTGGGTGTAATACAGGAACTTGTGTTACAGCAGGTATTGCTTCTATTGGAACATCCAGGAGAGCTAAACAGGTGGCTTTAGCTCATATTTTATTTAATGTTATAAGTTCTTTGTTGTTTTTAGTCTTAGTTCCTGTATTTTATAAATTTGCAGTATTCAGTTCCGTAGACGTAGCTAGACAGTGCGCTAATGTTCATACCTTGTTTAATATTATGGGAGTGGCTTTATTCATACCTTTTAATAAGTATTTTGCTAGGTTAGTTAATAAACTTCTTCCTGATAAAGAAACGGAAGATGATTATCGAGAGACTAAGTATTTAGAAACTCATTTATTAAATACTCCCTCTCTTGCGTTAGAGGCTAGTATTAAAGAGATTTTAAGAATGCTTAAGACATGTAGATACATGGTGGTGTATTCTGCACATACTTTATTAAAAAACGATAAAAAATTTGTAATTGAGATGGATAATTTAGAAGACTCGGTTGATTATAGGAGAGAGGCGGTTACCACTTATTTAGAGCAGATTATAGAAAGGTCTATTAACCACGAAGAATCTATGCAGATAGCTCCTTCTTTACATGTAGTAAATGATGTAGAAAGGATTGCTGACCATACTGTAAATATTGTAAGAATAGCTGTTCAAAAGATAGAAAAGAAAGTACATTTTTCTCAAGAAGCTGAGAGTGAGTTAAAAGTTATGTATCAAAAGATTTTAAAAATGGTGGATTTAACAGCATCAGCTCTTTGTAATAGAGATATAACTCAAGCTAAAAGGGTTTTAGCAGCTGATAAGGAAATAGATACAATAAGAGATACTTTTCGTAATAGTCATAAAAAAAGATTGCAGGATAAGGGTTGTAATTTTCACTCAGGTGTAATATTTTTAGAAGCTATACAGAACTTTGAGAAGATCGGAGATTATTTAAAGAACATTGGTGAGAAAATCTGTGATGGTCTCCAATAGATAGTATTATACGTGGTAGTAAAAACGTAAAATAAGATTATAAAGTATAGGGGTTTTAAAATGTCTAAAACTTTAATATGTACAATGGGAACTCCAAGATCAGGAAAATCAATTTGGAGTAAAACACAAAGATTAAAAGGTATCCCCGTAGTTTGTCCCGATACCATTAGATTAGCTGTGCACGGAAAACTTATTGATTGGTCTAAAGAATACATTGTATGGAATACAGCTAAAATAATGGTAAAGTATTTCTTCGAACAGGGCTACGGTACGGTAATTCTTGACGCAACAAATTATAACAGAAAAAATCGAAAAAGCCCCAAAAAATGGGCTGAAGAAATTGGTGATTGCAAAGTTGTGTTTAAGGTGTTCAATACCAGTAGAGAAGAATGTATAGAAAGAGCAATTGCAGATGGTAGAGAAGAATTAATTCCTGTAATTGAAAAGCAAGCTAGCATGTGGAGTCCTTTAGGAGAAGATGAACAAGAATATTTAGAATAAGGTTTTTAAAAATGGTTAAGAGATTTAAATTATTTGAAACACCTCCTAGCATGGATAATGATGCTATTGCTTTAGCTAACTGGGCATTTAATTCACATAACTGGACTGAATTCCAGCCAGGTTGCTTTGAATGTAGTTGGTGCAAAAAAATACATTACAGTGCAGCGGGTATAGGTCCAGATTTTCCTTTATGTACACTTAATCCATGTATCAGTGCATTAATAATGAGGGTAGTAAAAAATATTCAAGGATAATATGATATGCTATGTATAACTTAAGTAAAGCTTATTCACAAAAAATTTTTAATAAAAGAGGTTATTTAGAGTGGAGAGCTCCTTTTATTGTGTCGGGTATTGTAGATATTTTACAGCCTAAAAGTGTAATAGATTTTGGATGTGGAAGTGGTGATCTGTTAGTAGAGTTTATAAACCAGGGAATTGATGGATATGGATTAGAGGGAACTAAAAATGCAATGAAAGCTTTGCAATTGGTTGGGTTAGATTTAGATGGTTCTAATATACTATCAACCACTAACAGAGTAGTGGTTCATGATTTAAGAGAATTAATTAATGTGTTTCAAACACCTTTTACTTTAAAATATGATCTTGTTTTATGTTTTGCAGTTGCAGAGCATATAGAAGCTAAATATATAAAAACATTTGTTTCTAACTTAACTAATGCTGCCAACACTGTATTATTTACAGCTGCACCTCCAGGACAAAAAGGACACTATCACATTAATTGCCAAGTATTTGATTGGTGGACTAATATATTTGCACAATTTGATTTTAAACATGACAAAGTTGCTACGGATGCTATTAAAGCAAAATGGATAGCTACAGGAAAAGCTAAAAAGACTGGTATTAACTTATACTATAAAAACTTAATGTGTTTTAAACGGGAAGGTATCTAATATGGGAATAATTTGGAATGATATTAGATAAAGAACAAATCAAAAATGTTTTTAAAAAATTTTGTAATTATACTATTCTCTGTGTAGGAGATATAATGGTTGATGAGTATATTATTGGAAATGTTGATAGGATATCTCCAGAAGCACCTACAATGATTATTGATATTAAAAATAAATTTTTAAAACTCGGCGGATGCGGTAATGTTGTTTCTAATATTGTCAGTCTTGGAGGAAATGCCATTCCTTGTGGTATAACGGGTATTGATAACGGAAGATTATTTATTAGATCTGAATTAAAAAAAATAAGTAATGATGTAATTTTATTGTCAGACCCAAACAGACCAACAACTAAAAAAACTAGAATTTTTTCAGACAATCAACAAATGTTAAGAGTAGATAGAGAGTCTAGAAATAATATATCAGAAAAAAATAAATCTTGTATTTTTAATCAAATAGAAGAATTAAAAAATAAATACGACGCTATAATAATATCAGATTATCAAAAGGGATTATTAGATTATAATTTTACTCAAAAAATAATTAATTTTGGTCGTAAAAATAATAAACCAGTGTTTGTTGATCCAAAAGGTTCCTACGAGAAATATAAAGGGGCAAATTTTATAACTCCTAATTTAAAAGAATTGTCGTTGGCTACTGGAATGATAACTGAAACTGATGATCAGATCTACGATGCCAGTATAAAATTATATAATAATTTAGGAATAGATGGTTTAATAATTACAAGAGGAAAGGATGGAATTTCTATTGTTAGAAATGATAGTCATAAAATGGTAACATTACCAACTAGAGCTAAAGAAGTTTATGATGTATCTGGATGTGGAGATACGGTAATTGCTACATTCGTATTATCATACTTGTCTGGTTTATCAATCGAAAAAGCCTCTGAAATTGCTAATTTAACTGCTGGTGTTGTTGCCACTAAAGTTGGGACAAGTTCTGCCACATTGAAAGAAATATTAAGGATGATTTGATAAGGTAAATGGAAAAATGTCTAGTAAAATTATAACAAACATGGAGGCCATTAAATTTCTTAACATAAAGAAAGGAATAGGAAAGAAGATAGTATTTACAAATGGTGTTTATGATCTTTTACATGTTGGACATGTTCGGTATCTCAAAGAAGCAAGTTCATATGGCGATTGTATAATAGTTGCAGTAAATAGTGATGATTCGGTTAGAAAATTAAAGGGGTCAAAACGTCCAATAATAAATCAATATAATAGAGCCGAGGTATTATCATCATTAGAGTTTATTACATATGTTACAGTATTTAATGATTTAACACCAATAAAACTTATTGAAGATATAAGACCGGATTTTTTAATAAAAGGATGTGATTGGAGAAGTGCTAAAATTGTTGGTAAAGAATTTGTTGAGGATTACGGAGGTAAAATAATAAGAATTAAATTAGTCGAAGGTGTTTCAACAACTAAGATAATCGAAAAGATTTTAAAAAAGAGGAAATAATTATATGAATAATAATAATATAGTTATAAAAAGGGTTATGAGTCATGTTAATATTGCTAAACATTTTATTAGAATATATGAGAAAGAAATTTATAATGTCGTTGATTCAATCTGTTATAAGTTATTACAGGGTAATAAAATCTTAATTTTTGGTAATGGCGGTTCTGCTGCTGCTGCTCAACATATTGCTGGTGAATTTGTTAATAGATTTTTATTTGATCGACCAGCAATTCCAGCAATTGCTTTATCCACTGATACATCAGTTATGACAGCCATAAGTAATGATTCTAATTATGAAAATGTGTTTAGCAGACAGGTTGAATCTCTTGTTAAATTACATGATGTTTGTATTGGAATTAGTACCAGTGGAAATTCAGAAAATGTTTATAACGGTTTAAAGACAGCATTAGAAAATGGATCTTATATAGTAACTTTTTTAGGAAATGATGGTGGAAAAATTTCTGAGATTGAGGGTCATAACTTTATTGTACCCTCAAACGAAACACCTAGAATTCAGGAATGTCATATTCTATTGGCTCATATTATGTGTGAGTTAATAGAAAGGAAAATGTATGGAAAAACTTAAAAGAATAAAAATAAGTGATAGATATAGTAAAGTTAACATCAAAAATTTTGCAAAATTAGACTATAATTCTATTAATCAATTTATTGATTCATTACCTGATATATTAATTGGTAAAGATTTCAAAGAAATAATTGATATTTCGGTTCAAATTATAAAAAATAAAAAAACGTTCTTGATTTCAATGGGAGCACATGTTATAAAATGTGGACTTAATCCTATAATAATTGATTTGATGAAGCGTGGTATAATAACTGGTTTAGCGTTAAACGGTGCAGGTATTATTCATGATTATGAAATAGCTATTAATGGTAGAACATCAGAAGATGTTGATAAATCTATCACCGATGCACACGATGGGAATTTAGAAACATTTTATCCACAGATAATGAAAAGGGACGAGAGGACTATTATAGAGGGCATATACAAATGAACGATTACAACGATTACTACACGGATACAGATATAGATATAGACATAGATCTAAAGAAAATAGATCTGTTTAATATAGAAACTCGAGCACGGGTATTTTTACAAAATAAACCGGAGCTTGTTATTTTTTTGAATAAAATTCCAGAAATGCTTTCTAAGTGCATGGATAATTTTACTTTGTCCGTTAATTTAATTAACAGTAAATTTGATATTGGCACTGGCACTAATTTAGGTATTTGTATTATTTGCGATCTAAATTTATCAACGAATGCTCAACAAACAATATTTAATTTGTTTGAGTACGAAATTAATGAAACTATATATTTTAGTTATAGATGCACTAAAGGTATTTCTCCAATCCTTGCACAGAAAGCTTTACATGAAAATAGTGACTACGGATACGATAATTTTAAAAGAAGGGGTAAATTTATTGTAGGTGATCTTGTCTATTTAAAACATACAAAAAAGAACAGAGATCGTAGATTTAAATATTTGAGTACACAGGGTATTGTAGTTAAAGCTTATGCAGTTTTAAATTGTTACTCACATAACCGTAACACATATTACAGGGTGTTATTTTTTAATAAAGTGATCAGTGTTTCTGCTGCAGAATTAGATCCTGGATTTAATAATTTAAAAAAATTAGCTGAATAAGTTGATTTATCCTATGAAATCATGTATAATTATAATAGATAAAGAAAATATAAACTAATTAAAAGATAAGGAGTTTTAAAAATGGCCAAGAAAAACGATGCAATCAAAGCTGAAATTGCTACATTTTTAACAGAACATGGATATGTAAAAGATAAATGGGGTCATTATAAAATTAATCGAGATAATAAAACATATCGGTTTAAGTTTAACTCCAATAAATTGAGGTATGAATTGAAATGTGGCCCAAGATGGATGATGCTCAGGTCCGGTTATTGGAAAGATCTTAGTATTGGTGAATACAGTATTGTAGGTTTAGTGTAGTGTAATGCCAGAGTGGCGGAATAGGCAGACGCTCAGGACTTAAAATCCTGTGAACGGAAGTTCGTGAGGGTTCGATCCCCTCCTTTGGTACTATAAAATAAGCCGGGGTGGTGAAATTGGTAAACGCACGGGCTTTAGAAGCCCGCGGAGAAATCCTTAGGAGTTCGAGCCTCCTTCCTGGTACTTTTTAAGTTGAGTAAAGGAGAATTTATGTCTAATAAAATAAGATTTCCAAAAGTATACGATCCAAATAGTATTTTCAGAATGAACAGTCAAACAGAGATTATAATTACTGAGATAGGAAAAGGGGATAGTTACTTTCCTCGTAGAGCTGAATTTGAAGGTAAAAAGGGTCATCTTATAAAGCTTTTACCTAAAAGATCTACTGGACCATATAAGGACTGGCAATCAGGTTATGTAAATATGGATAGTTACTCTCTGTGTTTATTGGCTTTTAAATTTACTCTGGTACCAGAACAGCCTAGTTATTTAGAAACCTTTATTTAAAGAGAATATGTTAGATATATTATTATTGTCTACAATTGGAATCTTATACCTCAGTACAATTATTGCATATAGTACTGTTAATATTGGAATTGAAGACTAACTAAATACAGGGAGGGAGTTTATTATGGTTTTTTATAGAGCATTAGAAGCTTTGATGAAAGGATTAAGAATCCGCAGATCTTGTTGGGAAGAACATAACTATCTTTATAGAACAGGAATTCAGTGCATTAAAAAACATGTTTCCGGTAAAGAAATTGATAGTAGGATTACTCGACTTTATTCACTAGCTAAAAATTAACCTTTTACCATCGAAATACAGTTGATTTATCCCTTGGAATGTGGTATAATTATAATATAGATAAGGGAACTTAAACATAACACATTTCTAAACGGAGAAATTCAATGGATAAAGCTACTCTTATAGATCGAATCGAAAGACGCACTTTATTAGTAGACCTAGGCAAAACAAACGAACTTTCATTATTATTACCTAATGAGTTGGTGGCCAAGAGTTATGCTAAACACCAATATGTAAGTGATTCAGCAAGAGTTTTTGCTAAAGAAGCTCACGGCGATCAAAAATACGGTCAATATGCTTATACATATCACCTTGATAAAGTAGTAGAAATTCTTATCCATTACGGTTACGGTACAGTTACACAAATGGTAGGCTATTTGCACGATGTTTTAGAAGATACAAATGTTACTAAAGAAGAAATGAAAGCAGAATTTGGAGAATTCCTTACACAGTGTGTGCAATATGTTACAGATGAAAAAGGAATCAACCGTAAAGAAAGAAAAGAAAAAACAAATAAGAAATTAAATTCCATTAGAGGAATACATAAAATCGCATTAGTTGTTAAAGCCGCAGATAGATTAGCAAATTTACAAAGATCCATAGTTGATAAGGAACCTCGATATTTTAAAATGTATTGTAAAGAACATACAGCTTTTCGAGCCGCAGCTTTTCGGTCAGGTTTATGTAATGAAATGTGGCAACGAATTGACGATATCATTGAAAACGGAACATGGACCCCAAGAGTGGAGGGATAAAGTATGCAAGAAATAACACAAGCCGAAATAAATATTGAAATAGCTAAAGCATTTAATGATAAATTAAAAAATCAAACTGTAGTCCCTATTAAAGAACAAGCTGTTGCTGTTTACAATTCTGGTGGTGCGAATATTGAACAGATAGATCATGTAGTAGAGTAGAGTATATATTTATTGATGGACCTAATGCAGGTAAAGTTTTTACCATGACAGATGTAATTGTAGTTTTTAAAATAGATGTAGCGTACCCTAATAAAAAGGGAATGTGTTACCCTTGGAGAAAAATTAAAATTAAAAATTAAAATTAGAGGAATGGCTCAATTGGCTAGAGCGCTGGGCCTTGGACCCGGAGATCGGAGGTTCGAACCCTCCTTCCTCTACTAATTATATATTTAAGGGGTAGAAAATTAATGGAAAGGAATAATATGCAGAAGTATTGGTTACTTGATAAAAAATAACGCTAAGGGTGCATTAGTAAATCAAGTTCAAATAACATTATCTCAATACAACGAGTTCATTAAGTTAGGTAGGTTATGAAGGCAGGTTTAACCTATTAAGAACGAAATCTTATAAAGGAATTTTAAACCATGTTAGTAGACAAGATTATAAAAAAAATTATGGTGCTTGTAAGACCTTACTGTACAGATCAAGTATTTATATATACTAATTTACCTTCTCCTTTTCCACCTGGAGTGGATGATGGTGGCTTAGTTTTACATTTTGAAGCTCAAAAAGGTAAAGGTATAGAGTATGTAAGGTATCATTTTAATAGAGAACCCGATACCATAGATGTAGGAGAATTAGGGAAATGAAAATAAAAACTTCTATAGGTTATAAAGAAATAGATTTAACTCATTTAGTTCCACGTACTAGTATTAAAACAGAAGATATTATCAATTTTAACCATAATCCGACCTTGAAGGATATTAGACAAGCAAAAGAATCTGATAAGATTTTAATTTGTCATAATCCTTCAGATGCAGTAATTAAGTTGGTAAAGGAATTGAAGGAATTAAATGATGATTTAGTATTTTATATCTTTTTATTTCAAAGTCTTCTATCTAACAGGAATTTTGAGGAAATTATTAAACAACGTTATACTCAACAAGAATTTTGGTGGACCCCTCCTGCTGGAATTAATAGAGGTTCTTTACAGCATTTTGGATATAGTGTTAAACAGCTTCCAAACTATCTTGAAACATCAAAGGAGGATTAATATGGAATTAAGTGGGTTTTCACAACTAATTACAGTATGGTGGGCAGATGATAGACTATCTTCTCAATATAAGGATAAAAAGTATAACTATGATGAAACTGCATTGGTACTTAAATCTGAAACAGAAATACTTGTAATTGAACGCAAGCAAATTGCTGAAGTAGAATTTAAGGTACCTTCAAGAAGGAGATTTGAAAGAGATTAGTATCAATAAATTAATTGTTAGTAAGGAGGTGTTGTAATGTCTGAAGATAAGTGGACTCCTAGACAGGATAAGTGGACATAATATGAAAAAGATAGGGAGAGGTTATGAAAGAATTTATAATACAGTTGCATGAAATATATGATAAAGTAGTGTCCTTTTTAATGGATAGTGCACAATTACATGAAGTATCTGTAAATACACAGCGTATAGGACAGTGTAAAGTTACATCCTTAATAATTATGTGGATGCATAATGAGCAACTTCATACTTTTAGTGAGACTTTTTCGTTAGAAGAATTACAGACTATTCGAATGCCTGTAGAAGATTTTATAGCAGGAATTTTAGAAAGGTTTAAAGTTGAGGTGTTTAAATTACAGGGAATAGAAGATGAATGCTGAAACAAGAAGAATGAATTTACAATTTAAAGCGCATTATGAACAATTTGGTTATGTTGTTCAGTTGTGTGCAAGATGTAAAGGTTTAATAAAGTGGTGGTGCCCTGATGATTGTCCTGCCATAGATGGACCTTCAGTTAGTTCTGATATGGGCTGTGACTGTAAGACACCTACACAGTATATATATGAAGAGAAAACACTTACCCGGTTAAGAAAACTTTTATCAACTAAATGGTTTACAATAAGGTATATACATCAAGCTTACAATAAACAGCAAGGGTTTATGGATGTTAGGTTGGCAATTAGATTAAATGATAGTGGGAGAGCATTTTTTCAAGTTAATCATTGGAAACTGATTAAAAAGAAGTTTCAACATACTAGATTTATTAGTAAAATGGATATGGGTTCTAGCAATATTCTTATTGAAGATCGGCATTATTTAAACACTATTAAAGATTGTGTTTACCGAGCAAGACATGCAGCAAGTACCCATTGGATAAAAAATTTTAAAAAATAGAAAAATAGAAAAGGAGAATGATGTTAAAGGAAAAGATACGTATCATTGATGTACACGTAAATGACAGTTTTTATAAATTTAAAGCTCAACTTGTTGGGCAGGAGGGTATACTTACTCAAAAATCATCACCGAATCCTGAATTATCGAAGAAAGGTTGGACAGCAGGTAATATAACATTTAAAACTAATCCCATGTATAAAAATGGTGATTCTTCTGTCTTTTTTTACGCCATACAATATATAGCCCAAACCCAAACTTTCATGCAAAAAATTATAGGTTATTTTAAAAAATAAAAAATGGAAAAGGTACGGACGAGTTTAACAAAAGAGTTAAAAGAGTTAAAAGAGCTAAGAACAAAATATACATGCACCTTAAATCCATTTAAACGTAAAGTGTTTGATTTTAAAAAGGGCAAACAGATTAAATACAAAGATGACCATCCCAGAATGGGTTATATATGTCCAACCTGTTCAACAGCCTATACATATTTGAAGCACTACTTAGTGGATGGAGTTTCAATGTGTGAAGAATGTGCATTAAAGAAAATAGTAAAATCAAAAGTAAAATAGATAAGATATGCGCCTGTAGCTCAGTTGGATAGAGTAACGGACTTCTAATCCGTAGGTCGCCCGTTCAAATCGGGCCAGGCGTACTTTTTAAGATTGGATAGGAGAGTAAAAAAGAAAGATGGTATGGGATTTAGATAAACAAGAAGCTTTAGAAAAAAATGATCCACCTGCTCGGGAGGTGGTTAAGAAATGGTTAAATAAAAAAGGATATGTAGCAAAAGATCATCCAGATAAGTATGCGGTTGATCTTGTAATTTCCGATGAAAAAGGTTTTACGTTTTTTGTCGAGGTCCAAAGACAAGGCGTTTGGCAAAGAGAGCAGTTTCCTTATAATGCAGTTCGTATTTTTCAACGTAAAGACAGGTATAAAAATTATTTCGAAGGGAAAGTGTTCTTTTTTATTCTATCCTACGATTTAACGCAAGCTTTTATCGTAGATAGTGAAAAGGCGATACAGGAAAAGTATTTAGTTAAATCTAATACACAACCTAATGCTTACTATATTCCTGTAGCTGATTGTACATATGTGTTTATTAACCACTAAAAGAGGGCAGAAAATTACTTTTCGGGGATAAAAAATGACTATGACTAATAAAGAAAAACTTATAGCTATGTGGTCTTTACATTGGAAATTACGTGATGCCTATGATAAAGAATTTGAAATATGGAAAGCGGTAAATGATTTACCAATAAACTATTCTTTGTATGAAATAGATAAAATGGTTGAAGAAGAATACAATAAAATGATGTACACTAATATTAATATTAAATGTAAAAATACTGATTATTTATTCGATGAAAACGGTAAAACGAATTATGATAAAGAGATTACTTTCGATAATTTATTAGATTCTTATAGCTCATTATATAAACTATACTATAAATGTAATTTTATTAAAATTAAAAGTGATCCTTTAATAGATCCCTTACTGAATTTGAGGTGTTAGCAGATTTTGAAAAATTATAGATGTATTGTTGTGCATAAGTATAAAAGATACTTATTGTAGGAGGTTATAATAATGGAAATAGAGTGTCAAGAACTTTGTCGAGTGTTAAATTTATTTCCAGGAATATGTACTGTGGAATCTTGCTGGGGCCACGGACGGCAGCCGTATCGTATATGGTTTACAGTGACTGATTTAAAATATTTGTCAGATGTAGTTTATTGGTTCTGTAGATATTTTAGATTAACGGAGTGGAGAGTAGAAGTTGAGACGGATGCGAGCAGATGTCCAGCATATTTTCTTATCCAGGGACCTACGGGAGATCTTGCATATAAACAGTCTTTGAAGGTAGCTAAGCAAATGAAAAAATACTTAAATGGGGAACCTAAATGATAATTTTAATCTCTTTATTTCTATATGTTTTATATAAAGCTTTAACTAATGCTACTTATATAAAAAAGCATCATAAAGCTCTGCTTCTTTTTTCACAGTTTAGTAGAATGTTTTCTTGAAACTGCTTATATTGTATTATTTTTTTAGGAGAGAGACAATGTTTTGTAAAATAATGTATATTTTAGTCAGTGTGTTGTGGGGATGTTTTTCTTTAAAAGTAACTGAGCAGCTATTTCCAAAAAATCCAGTATGGAAAAAGATAGTTGTATTCATAGTGAATTCAGTAATATGTCCTATTTCTTTACTGGTGGCTATTATACGATTTAAAAAATGGTGTTATATCGGAACCTATTCCTCTAGAACTAACATAAACTTTACATTATAAGCCTGGAGGTAGAAAATGAAAGTAACAACAAAACAGGTGGTTGATTTATTAAATGAATTATTGCAAACCGACCCTGACGCAATTAATGCTTTATTTAATAATAGAGTAATTTGTAATCAGACGATAATTGATCACCCTACAGTACAGATTTTTCAGGGTAAAGTGGGTCTGTTGGGTATTTTAAACGGACTTTTTTATCGTACAGATGGTAAAGGTGTTAGGGGTGCAATTGCTGCATTATATGAAGCAGTTTGTCCAACAGGTTGTCCTACACCTCCAGGATCCACTATTCATGATAAATGTGCTGAATGTAGTACACAATTAATGCTAGGAAAGATAAGTAACTTTATAGTTATGGGTGAGTAGCTCAGGTTGGTAGAGCACCCGGTCATTACAGGCCAGGAGGTCGCAGGTTCAAATCCTGCCTTACCCACTATTTTTAGGAGAAATATATACATATGAAAAATGACGCCTTACCAGGATTACCGATAGATTTACAGGAGATATTACATAAGAAAGTTGAAGAAACTTTAAAGCAAGCTATGACATGTATGGTGTGTTTAAAGGACAAAGCAGATGCAAGAGGTATTCATTTTACAAACAGTCCGGATTTTGGTGTAATCCAAGAAAAGGATAAGGTCCGTTTTATCATCTACGGTGTTTGTACTGAATGTGTAAACAAGCTAAATGCTAAGGAAATAATACAAGAAAATCTTTTAAGAAGAATACAGAGTATGGGAACTAAACAATCAACCTTAGACTCTTAAAAGGAGGCAGTACATTTTATGCGACCTAAAACTGAAGTTTATGTTAATTCCAGAGGAATAGGTTCCGAAGGAGGCCTTAATTGTTTTTGTTGTGGAGAACCTCAAAGTTTGGCAAGTAATATAGCAGCGTTTGTAGATTCAAAAGAAGATGGAGAGGATGCAGTAGCTATGTTTATCTCAGGTGCTGCTCGGTTGTATCCAATTAGGTTCGGATGTTCTGTAATCCAAGTTAAAATAGGCGCTTGCGATGCTCATTTTTCTCAACTAACAGCTTTACATAAACTGTTTGTTGCTACTAATACTCTTTCAAAACAAGTAATAGATAGGAGTAGAGTATGAATTTTTTTGACGCTAAAATTAAATTTAGGCTTCCAGGTTAGGTTTTAACAAGATATATATATACATTACAGATAGATTCAAAAAATAAAGACACCTCTACAAGGACAATACATTAGCTATTACAGGGGTTGTAAATTTAGTGGATATATCAAATTTTAGTGTTTGGTTCAGAGCATTTATGGTTGGAGATGTGTATAGAGTAAACACTTATGTAAATAACTACTTAATAAAAAATATGTTTCCTATAAATATGTATTTTAAACCGTTAGAAACCGATTGGATAATGTATTTAGTAGTTGAATATAATTGTGTAGAAGAAGGAGCTAGCAGTTGATTTACTACCTAAAATCATGTATAATTATAATATAAAGAGTTAATTAAACCATTTAAAGGGGAACTTAAATGAATGCTCGTAACACAAAACGTTTTGTTATATTATACTGGTCGGGATCTGAATTTGAAGGCGGCGATGTAGTAGTTCCTGCAGAGTATGAATCAGCTGAAGCCCTTTTATGTGATTTTGAGGCAGCGTGTGAAGCGGCTTTTACCGCAAAAGAATCAGGTTTTACTTTAAAATCAGATTTTACTTTAGGTGGGTATGAGTTTTCTGTTGATGATTTTATTTCTCGTGATTTTGATTCCGGTAAAATAACTCGAATTTGGCCAACTATTTTAACAATAGATGAATGGTTTGAACAATGCCCTCAGGGTAAAGTACAAGGCTAGGATATGAAATTTTTATATACTACAGATTTACATGGCAATCAAGATAAATATAATGCTTTATTTGAACTTGCACAGTTTGCTGGGATAAAACTGTTGCATATTGGAGCAGACTTTTTACCTAAAGAGATGAAATACTGTACATGCACACGTCTTGTAGCTGAACAGCATCATTTTATTAAGTATTTTTTCCTACCTTGGTATCAAAAGTGTTTGGAGAATAATATTAAGGTTCTTTTCCATTTTGGAAACGACGATTTTTACGTTCTTAAAAAGAAAATTCCTCTACCTCTTTTAGATGAAAAGAATGAAAGAATTGGAAAGTTTATTTTTAGAGCATATGGTTATGTACCAGATTATAAATTTGGGTTAAAAACAGCCTGTAAATTAGAAAACAGACATTGGAAATGTCCAGATGCATATATTCATTTTCCTGTAGACATGACTGATTTTGGTTTTGTACCAATTTTCAACATTAAAAAGTATTTTAGAGACAAGTCTACTCTCAAAGAGGATTTAAGTAGAATTAAAAGCGGTAAAAATTGTATTATGAGTATACATTGTCCACCTAAAGGTCTTGAATTAGATGTATGCCAAGATGGACACAGAGTGGGTTCTTCATCCATATATAATTGGATTAAAAAGGAACAGCCTCGGTTAGTTCTTTGTGGTCATATTCATGAATCTTTTAAAAATACCGGAATATGGCAAGCTTATATTAAAAATAGTTTAGTTGTGCAACCCAGTCAGGGTGGAAAAGATTGTTTACACTTAGTTGAAATATCTATCACACAAAACAAATTAGAAACTAAATTGCATCTAAAACAGTTATAGGAGATAAAAATGAACTTTAATAAACTTTTTAACACTTTAGCTATTGGATCGTTAGTTCTATCTTTTCTTTGTATGTTTGTAGCAACTTTAATGGGTTCCATAAATCATGTTAGATCTGTTGTGTATTTTCTAGCTCTTGCTGAAATACTTAAATGGTATATTGTATGGATGCTTTTCAATAAGAAGTACAAAACAACACCTCCACCTACACCACCTACAAACATTCACCGAAAATCTGTGGCCGTAATCGTAGATTCTTTATTGTGTCTATTTCTTTTTAATAACCCTGGTAAGACTGATTTTCCAGCGATAAATGATGCGTTAGATTATTTGGACAAAACACCTGATTTTTTACCCGCCCTTGGTATTCAAAATTTAATTGCCAAAAAGAAAAACAAAAAATAGGAGTTACTATGAACAAATCTACAGAAACAAAATTAGAACATTTAGCTTTAGATGATTTAAAACAAATATGGGCAGACTGGTGGGCTAAGGCAAAAGAAAAAGGATATGTTGCAGATTGTATAACAGTTTTGCAAGAATTTGGTGTATCTGAAAGTCTTATAAATTTACCTACATTACCTGTTTCATATAAATTTGATGGTCTTGAATTTCAAGGTGTGTATGATCATATTGAAGATTTCTACACTCCTCATGTACAACACCCAGAACACCGTAAAGAAACCTTTTATGGCTTACAAAGCCTCCGGATCTATGTTGAAGGTGCTTTGGTAATGGATTTTGAAAAGAAATTATTTCTTTTTGGTGAATGGTTTAATACTGTTAAATATTTAATAAAGAAAACAGTAAATAAAGAAAGTATAGGTGTAGACTACAAAGAAAAACAAAGAAAAGATTTATTAAAAATATTATCTACACTCACAGATAATGTTGTTTGATTAGAAAGATTTTAATAATGGAGTAAAAATTTATGAAAAAATTAATACTGTCTCTTGATAATGTTTCATTTAACAACACTAAGCAGATGTTACGAATTATTGATGAAAATTTTGATGAAAATCCATTATTTGGAATCAAAATTAAACCTTCTTTTCTTATGGAGTATGGCTTATCCAAAATACGGGTTTTGAAAAGTACTTTTAATTTAAAAATCATGTTGGATCATAAGTTATTTGATACAGCAGATGTAATGGAAGATCAATTAAAGTTTTACGTGAATGAAGGTGTTGATTTAGTTACCGCTCACATTACTTCTTTATTTACTCCAAAGGATAAGTCTCTTTTAGACCATCTTGTTGGCGTCACTTTATTGACCACTTACGGTGAAGATTACACAGATACTATGTATGGACTTGATCTGGGATCTACCATTAATCGTTTTTTTGTAACAGCTCAAGATTTAGGTTATACAAATTTAGTATGTGCTGCAAGAGATTTAGAAATTATTTCTGCTCCTTTTTCCGAAATAAATAAATTTACGCCAGCTATTCGGCCATTATGGTATCAAAAAATAGATGATCAAAAAAGAAAAACTACACCGAAAGAAGCTATGTTGGCAGGTTCAGATGTTTTAATTATGGGTAGACCTTTGTTACAGTTCGTGAATGAACCTGAAAAATTTATTGAAGCAATTAAGAAAACTGTTGCAGAAATAGAAGGGGTTTAGTAAAGAAAACATTATAAAGGAGATGATCAGGGAAGGGTGTCCGAGTGGCTTAAGGACCCGGTCTTGAAAACCGGTGAGGATGAAATACGCCTCCGTAGGTTCGAATCCTACCCCTTCCGTTTTTAAATAAAGGAAAATAATGAATAGATATACTGTAGTTTGTTAACAGATTGTGCAGTACTGTGTGCTATTGGAGTTGCTGTAGTTGGATGTAGTTGCTGTTCACCATAGGAGATTATGTATGATATGAGCGTTATATTATTTTAATTTATTTCGGTTGGTTTTGGTTAGTTTTTATACCACATAAAAATGGAATAATATATTTTAGAACAATTAAAAAAGGGAAAGATAGATGACTGGATTAGATAGTGTTTTTGCAATAGCTGCATTAATTTCTATTCTTTTATTTTTTATTCCTTATTTTAGGGGAAAATTTAAACTAAATAAATGGTGGATGTTTGGAGTAATTACTCCAACATGTTTAGCGGCGACTTTTCTTTTAGGAACTGGAATTTATCGATTATTTTAAAAAGGAAAATAGATGAATCCATATTGGTTATTTTTAATTACTCCAGTTTCTTGCATTGCTGGAATTGTAGTGGGTATTTGGTTTTTAAACAACTATTTAGTTTCCCGGGGAGTGTTTTGGTAGATAGAAAATGGAGAGGTCGCTCAGTTTGGCCTAGAGCAGGGGATTGCTAATCCCCCAGGTTCCGTAAGGGACCTCGAGAGTTCGAATCTCTCCCTCTCCGCCATTTTTAATATTTTTTAAGGATAAATTATTGATTGATAAAGTAGAATTAAATGATATTATACATCAGATAGATTATAGCAGAACAATAGATGCTCATGATAGAGTAAGTGTTATCGATAATCTGGACAAGTGGTGTCTGCGTAAAGATAATAGATTAGAAAAATTAATGAGTTTATGCCGAACAGCATTGTATAAAAATGAACGGCAGGCATGGGATAAAGTTTTTGAATATATGTATAATGAATATAAAAAAGATAAAATCAAATCAAAAATAAGAAACAAGAATTAATTTAATTTTTTCTCAAATACAGTTGATTTTTTCACGTAGATAAGGTATAATTAATATGAAAGTAAGGTTAAAAATAATTAATAGTTTAGGTACATTTTATAGTGCTATTTTAGATGATGATGGAACGATGCTGGCAAAATTGGAGGAAACATGTGAGCAATTTTCTAGCTTAAGCAGTTTTACTTTATGTGAAAGCAAAAAGATTACACACTACTTTGGGAGTGAAATTTTAAAAAGATCCATTGCAACATTAGAAGTTATAGAAGAAAAGAATTAGGATGTGGTTTTTCATAGCTGACGAACATTTTGGACATCGAAATATTATTAAGTATTGTAAAAGACCCTTTAGGTCGATTGAAGAAATGGACGAAGCAATAATTAAAAATCATAATAATGTAGTTTCAAAGGATGATACAGTTCTTCATGCAGGAGATTTTACATTAGCTAGTACATTTAGAGCTGAAAAGTACATTATGCAATTAAATGGTAAGCATATATTTCTTCAAGGCAGTCACGACTACTGGTTGCATAATGGAATGCAAAGGTGGGAAAGAATAATTGCAAAAAGATATATTGTAGTTTCTCACTACAGTATGAGAACATGGGCAAGATCTCACTATAATAGTTGGCAACTCTATGGTCATTCTCACGGGACATTGCCACCAGTTGGTAAACAGTGGGATATTGGCGTAGATAATAATCAGTTTTATCCTGTTTCTTTTAAACGCTTAGAAGAAATAATGGCAAACAGACCAGATAACCCAAATTTTATAAAGGAAAGTAGTTGTAAATGAACCGAGTTACAGAATCAACAGACTTTAAACCTTAACTTAACTTAAAACGGAGGAGGTGCTTATTAAAAATATACATAAACTTCTAAACTTCTAAACTTCTAACTTTTTGTTTCGGGGGAATAATGAAAAGAGTAATAGACATTATACTTGCAGTTGTGGGATTAGTAATGTGTTCTCCTATCTTATTATTTGCGGCTATTCTTATTAAAATTGAGTCAAGAGGTTCAATTATTTATAGTCAGGAGAGAATCGGAAAAAACGGAATTACCTTTAATCTTTATAAGCTACGATCTATGGTTACAGGAGCAGAAAGTAAGACAGGTCCGGTATGGGCAAAAATTAATGATTCTCGTGTTACTTATGTGGGAAAAATTATAAGAAAACTTCATATTGATGAAATTCCACAGATGATAAATGTATTAATAGGTGACATGAGTTTTGTAGGACCTCGGCCTGAACGTCCTTATTTTGTATCTATTTTAGATAAGGAAATAAAAGGATATAATGATAGGCATCAAATTAAACCGGGGTTGACGGGTTTAGCTTGTGTAAGCTATCCCTACGGAGCATCTATTAGAGATGCTGTTGAAAAGTTTAAGTATGATATCATGTACATCAAAAAGACAGGTTTGTTAATTGATATGTTGATTTTATTAAAAACGGTAAAAGTAGTATTAACAAGAGAAGGATCCAGATAAGGAGAATCAAAATGAATAAAAAATTTATAACTATATTAATAGCCTTAATATTTATGTTTAGTGCATTATCTGTCTCGGCAGTACCTATTAGTTTTGAAGATAATTCAAATTACTGGCCTACTTGGACAAACATAGAAGATGATCTTATAGATTGTATTGGGGTTCCCGAATTTACGGGAGGGATTGTCGATATGGACCCTAATGTTTTAAATTATATCGAAATAGCTTATAACAACTATACAAATAAGTTTATTTTCCCTGGCGATCTTTTTCTGGATATAGATAATAACGGATCATGGGATTACGTTGTAAATACTTATGGAGCCAGTACCGCAGGTGACTACGCTCTTCTTCAACTAAATACATCTACTCTTAATTATATTTTTTCAAATAATATTTTTTCAGGAATGCTACCGTCATCATATAGACAAAACCATCCAGTGGGTTTAGATTTAAACGACACTACAAATTATACCAATATTGGAAATGTATCTTTTTCTGGGTGGATGCAACCACCTTATCCAACATCAACGTTTGACTTCGGAAGCAGCGGATTAGCTCTTAATGGTGTTGGATTAACGTTTGGGTTTACGGTGAGCTGCGCAAACGATGTAATATATGAACAAGTAGAACCTGTGCCAGAGCCTTCAACTTGGCTAATGCTTATTTTTGGTATGCTTTTTTTAGGAATTACCATAAAGAGTCGTGAACGTTTCTGTAAGCAAACCACCAAGTAAGAAAAGCTTTTAGATTAGATTGTTTGAAGGGTTTGATAGGAGTTCTTGTCAAACCCTTTTATAAAGGAAAGTAATAAATGAATATAGTTGTAATGAACCGAGAAACAGTTCAATTTAAAATAGATATTAAACATATCATTGTATCTATGTCGGATGATAAAATTTTTTATCCTCCAATTCCTGAGGATAACTGTTTAGGTATTCTAAGACTGGAGGTGTTTGATTGGGACGGATCTCATCTAAACAGTTTATTTTGTGATGGAGTACCTGTTCCAGAAAATAAAGTATACAATACTTCACATGCAATACAAGTATTAAATTTTATAAACGAACACGTTAATGATACGGAAATAATAGTGTGTCAATGTGATGCAGGTATAAGTAGATCTTCAGCAACAGCTGCTGCATTATCCCTTATATTAAATGGGACCGATGCTCTCTTTTTTAGGCCACCTTATTATCCAAACAGAAAAATATATAGAACAGTACTTAACGAATATGTTGCTAATAAGGAAAAATATGGCAATATTTCTGCGATAACTAAATGGAAAGGAGGTGGTAATTAAACAGAAAAATAAAATTAATTAAAGTTTATAAAGTTTATAAAGTTTATAAAATGATTTAAAACTATTTTAAAAATAAAATCATAAAAAACAAGGAGAAATATTATGAAGAACTGGATAGCAGTATTTGTTATTACCATTACCTTAGCAGCCTTTGGTTTTGCTTCAGTGGCCCAAAGTGCGTCCTTAACCTTAGGTGGAGATGTACGTTATCGTTATGAAGTATTAGATCCAGGTAACACATCCGACAGTAGTCAACAAATTCGGGGTCGTATTGGTGCAGATTTTGATTTAGATGATGGATTCAGCGCTGGTTTGCGTTTAAATACAGGTGATGTGGTATTAGAGGGTAATGATTTAGATATTAGTGTTGATCAATTATATATTAATTATACGCTTAGTGGATTATCACTTACCGGTGGAAAGATGGAAAGTCCCTTTTATAATGCAGGTGGCGGTGAGTTGTTAATGGATGAGGATGATAATCCTGAAGGGTTAGCTGTTAATTATACAAGTAATTTGGGCATAATTGGTATTAATGCAACCGCTGCTCATTTTGAGATAGATGGAACTAATGACTTAACTGGTGCACAAGGTGGTGTTACTTTAGGTATCTTTACAGTTGGTGCAGGTTATTATACCTATATCTACGAACCGTTAAAATATAATATTGCTGAATATTATGCTGAAACAACCATTACATTTGCAAATTATATGATCGAGCTTTATGGTGATTATGCAATAAGTGAAGCGGATAATGAAGGTTGGGTTGCAGGCGCTACGACAGGTCTCGGTGATCTCACTTTAGGATATAAATACGTTGATGTTGAAAATGGTTCGGTGGGCGCTTATACTGACGATGATTTCAACCAAGGTGATGTAGAAGGTTACAAAATTAGTGCTGGTTATCAAATCAATAAATCTGTTGCATTAAATGCAGATTATATTAATGCAAATTCAGATGACACCGTACAAGGTAATTTGGTATTAAGTTTCTAAAAACATATATATAAAAAGTATCAATAGTTAATGTAGTGGGGTTTCAAAACCCCACTACTTTTTTCCTTTTAAGCTAAAGGCAATTTTATGAAAAAGTGTAGTGGATGTGGTCAAGAAGATATAACAGTGCATAGAAATACGTTTGATGGGTTATGTGCAAGTTGCACAACTAAAGCACTTTATAGTGACAGTTTTAGAGCTAGAGCTCAACAAAGAAATAAAGAATTAAAAAGACAGGAAGGAGTTTGGGAAAATGGTTAAACAACCTCAAAATAGGTACCAGGATTAGTCTAATGTCTGCTTTTTCTCACAATAAAGTAGCTGACAGTCTAGTAATTGCTAGGAATCTGGACTATTTTATGGTGGATATTGATGGTGAAGAGATAAGGGTAAATATAGAAAGCGGCTACACTGCTGGGTCTAAACATCGTAATCTTTATTATATTGATTCCTGTCGAAAGGTATAATATAGGAGAACGATCCTATACAAGCTTTAAGGTAGTGCATTTGATTGATTGAAAAAGGATTTTGAAAAATGTGGAATACACAACATACATTCAGTAACATAACTAATGCTTTTAAAAGTGATACAGAGTGGCAATGGTTAAGTACTAAATTTAATGATGAACTATCATCATCTATGCTTGACTTAAGTTTTGCTAAAAAATGTTTAGCCTATGATATACTGGCGCAAGGAAAAGTTGCCCAATTAGCTGGTGGTAAAGTTTTAAATGAAAAAGTGGTACAAAATACAGTGTCATTGGATAAAACAGCACAACTAACTACACAGCAATTAGGTGACCACTATTACCGAATTTTACAACAATTTTTAGTGCAAGAGGAAGAACAACTCTTTTTGGATGCGATGCATGTACAAGCAGATCAGCAAGGCTCCTTAATTGAATACAATTATGGTAAGTTTACTTTTGATACATTCATTGCCATGAAAAATTCTGTACGAAATCCTGCGAATTGTCTTATAGCCAAACCTGTACTGGATACTTTAAGTTTAGATTCGCGATTTATTTCTAATTTTCAAGTGTCAAAACCTGCTTATCTTGCAAAATACGGCTATTTAGGAGATTTTGATGGAATGTCTATGTATACAGATGCCCTTCGACATCCTGATTTAAGGTATAGTCCATCTTTTTTTAAAACAAATAGACCTCTTTTAGAGGAAGATGAAATTTATATTTTTGCACACCCTTTCGATGTGGGTGTTATATTTCAAAGAGCTTTTATAGAAACTGTACCTGGAACTTTACCGAGTGCTCATAATATTACCTGCAGTTGGTATTGTTCCGAAATTAAATGTATGGGTTTTTTAAATACACCAGGTACAGTCAGTAAGGGAATTAGTAAAAGAATACAGCTGGGTAATTCTAATTCCAAGCCAACTAATTTACCTAACTACATACAAACCGAAGGTTAAATTAAATGCCTTAAGTGGGAACAATATTGTTACAGTACTGTTTACTTGTTGTCCGTCTTAATTTAGAAAGGAAAAATTATGATTAAGAAATTAATTTTAACCTTCGTACTGTTATTAATATTAAATGTTTCGAATTGTTATGCTTATTATCATACGCTTAGAGATCATATAGTTGCTAATGAAGGTTTAAGACTTTTTCCTTACTTTGATGCTGCAAATGGTGCTATTATAATAGGATATGGACATAATTTGAGTGCTAAAGGTATCACTCAAGAGGCTGCTCAAGATATGTTAGATTATGACCTTATAGGAGCTATAGTCGATTTAAATATTATTTTTGAAGACTTTAGAACTTTTTCAGACTCTAGAAAGATTGCATTAATTGATATGATATTTTGTATGGGTAAGAGAAAGTTTTTGACTTTCAAGAAGTTAATTAAAGCAGTAAAACGACTTAGGTGGAAAGCAGCTTCAAAAGAAGTTCAGGATAGTTTGTGGTATAGACATTATACTACCAGAGCCACTAAATGTATGAAACTTTTATTTTCAGGAGTGTAGTGGGTAGCTAAAGGAAATTAGTAAAAGAATACAGGTGGGTAATCTATGAAATGCCTTAGGTGTGGATATTGTTGTAAAAATTATGCAGTAATAATAGTTGATGATCCGGAAAAAGGAATTGCAGAAGATAATTTAATCTTGCATGAAGGTAATGGAACTCCCTGTAAACATCTTAGAGGAGAAGAGGGTAGTTATTCTTGTGCACTGCATGATTATCCTTGGTATAAAGACACACCTTGTTTTGCATTTACGCAAGTAGAACAAAAAGATAGCCTTTGTAGAATAGGGGTATATATGCAAAAGATAAAGGAGAAATAGTTATTATGTGGAATGTATTGTACACTTTTCAAAGTATTGCCGATTGCAATAAAACAGATGCTGCATGGTTACGTTTAGGTGATCAATTAAATGCAGAAATATGGCATAAAATAGAGAAAATGAGTTTTGCTAGAAGATGTTTAGATTATAAGCTATTAGCTGTAGGTGATTTAGCTGTTGTAGGTGGAAAACCTATCTTTGAATTTGCTTTGGATAGTTGTTTAAGTTTACCTTCAAATCAACCCATAACCATTGAAGTACTTGAAGAGCTTTATGACAAAGCTATACTAGAAATTATGATACCGGAAGAAAAACTATTTTTAGATGCATTAACTTTAAGAGCTCAAGACAATAGTAGCATAAAAGTTTATAATAAATTTGATTATGATGTATTTACAGATCTTAAATCTTATATAACTGGAGCACACAGCTGCCTTCTATCTATGGATTTATGGCAGGGTATAGTAAACGATTCCAGATTTGCATCTGGCTTTAAACCTGCTCTTAACTATCAATCGATTACATGGGGAGGATATTTAGGCTCCATGGATGGTATACATATCTATACTGATGCATTTCGACCTTTTGATCACAGAATACTTCAGGATGGAGATATTTATATTATGAATGAGGCACAACTTTTAGGTGCGTTACGTCAACGAGCTGAATTAAATACAGTACCAATTAATTTACCAAGCAGTAACGCCACAGATTGTAGTTGGGTTAGTAATTTAGTTGAAAGTTTTGCTCTTTTACCTTCTGGAGTGATAGCTAAAGGAGAATTGTCTTCACTGTCTTCTGGAGTTACACCACGTATGAAAAGAGTTATGCCATCTTATATACAAACAAAAGGATAAATTATTATGAGATTATTACCAAGTGACCATAAAAAAGCGGTGAAGAAAGCAATAAAGAAATACGACGAAACCGGGGTATTAGCTATCTAAGAATAGAAAATGATTTATGAAAGCAGCAACAAATAAAGGAGAATTAAACATGGGTTTATTAAAAAGAACAGTAAATTTTGCACGGTTTAAAGCTGATCCAAATATAAAGTTGCAGTTGGATCCAAATGTCTTAACAACTTCAGCTTTTCAGGATGAAGAAGAAGCGGAAGAAGTTAGTGAACAATCTTTTGGTTGGGTTAGTTTTGAAAATTCATTAAGTACCGATTTTCAAAACTGTGTAAAAGGTAATTACGTTGTGTTAAGTTTAAGAGTAGATACGAGAAATGTACCTTATCATGCTCTTCAAATGCATTTTAAAAAAGCTCTTCAAGAAAAACAAACTTCCCTTTCTAAAGAAGATAAAAAAGTATTAAAAGAAGCTGTTAAGATGAAGCTTCTTAAACGAGCTATTCCAAGAACAAATATTTATGATGTAAGCTGGAACTTAACCACAGGCAGTGTCTTATTTACAGCAACTTCAGATAAAGTGTGTGGCTTATTTGAAGCATTATTTTTTGAAGCTTTTGGTCAACGTTTAGAACGTGTTTTTCCTTATACAATGTGTAAAGCTCTTACACATATTTGTGTTGGATGATATGTGGTTAAATTTTAAAGCTTGCAAAACACCAAAAGTTACATTAGAGGATGCTGCAGATGTAGATGGTGCATTCTTTGAAAAAATGTTCTTGCTTCAAGATTTACTCACACATATGGATGAAATGTTTGCTGAGTTTGTTAAGTTACGTAGTTCTAATGATTGGATCAAAACCCAAACAACTATTAAAGAATGGGTGGTGGGTAGAAAGAAATCAGTACCACCAGTACCGGTAGCAGTAACAACTTAATTTAAAGCTATTACTAACGTTTTCTATAGATTACAGCTTAGAATAAAGCTGTTATAAGATATAGGTTAAGGAAGAAAGGAGGAAGAGAAATCTTTCTCCCTTTTTCCATGCAGAGAACGTTGATTTTTTCGTTCGTTTTATATATAATTATAATATATGAAGGAGGTAGTGAAATGATTGAATTGCTATTCGTTCTTTTATTTTTACATACCATTCACCGTTGGGCTAAGACTTTATAAGGAGGTTTTAAAAATTAAAATTATGGAATTTGAAACTGAACATACAACTGAAGAAGAAGCTTTTGAAGCAGCAAGTAGGCGTATTAAGGATAACACTTGCGTTACTATTAGCTATAACGGCATAATCACAGCGATTTATTTTCAACCTGAACAACAATGGTTGGTACAAATAGTTTTAAATCTGGTTCGAAAAACTATTCCAACAATTGTAAACCCAAGTGATATCACTAATACTTATATAGTGACAGGAGATTGCCGTTGAAGAATTTTTCAACACTGAGTAGCTTATTTAATTTTAACCGGGAGAAATATCTGTGGATACTGAAAAATACTATTACATTGATACTTTTTGTTTCGACTCTATTGCAGATTTAGGAATTATTGTTATGTTGGGCAATATTGATAACCCTAAAAAAGAAATAGTTTTGCACTGGCAAGCAGCTAGTGCTGGTGGAAATAATGTAGATATTTTTTCTTATAAAACATGGCATGATTTTAGGATGGAGATTATTACCGAACGTATTGAAGTGTGTGAAGTTGCTTTAGATATTTTTAAACAGGTTGATATATACAATGTTGATAGAAATGATCCCATAGCTTTTATTAAAATTTTAGAGCACTTGGGATATAAAAAAGCAATCTATTCCGCTGCTATTAAAGACGCTTTTTACGGAGGAGAATAACTATGTATACTTATACACCTAAAGGAAAGTTGGTGAAGTTACCATACAGAGCTACAGTGTTAGACTTTGCTTTTGCTATTCATTCTCAAGTAGCTTATAGAGCTGTAGGAGCTTATATTGGCGATCTTGCTGCTAAAGAAGTGCCTATTGATTATAAATTACAAGAAGAAGACGTTGTATGTATTAAAACAGATAAAAATTCTTTCCCTGATAAGTCCTGGTCCTTAATTGTAACTACTAAAAAAGCTAGATACGAATTGAATAAATTTGATTGGGAAGAACTTAATTATCAGGGTTGGAGAAAAAATAAAGAAATAGAAAAATGCAATATGTTAGCTTTTAATGAGAAAAGAATAGCCGAGTTACGAGCTGATCTTAAAAATATGTATACGAAACAGTTGTTAAATCTATTAAGAAAATACTCATTTCTTTATAGTGATAACTATTGGTATCTCGCTAGTTATGGCGATGGGGGTATCTATTCAGAATTTTCAGAAAAAGTTACAAAGCTTCTTAAAGAAGAGTTGGCTACCAGGGAACACATACCTAATAAAATAGAAAGTAAGATTATCAGACAAAAGGCAGCTAGAAAAAAAGATACTCGAAATAGTAGATCTAGGGGTTTTAGGAGGTAATTAATAACCACACGGTTTTAGGCGAATCAAATAACCAGGAGAAATAAATTATGAAAGAATTTAGGCAGGATAACACAGAGGGCTACACAGAAGATCAGTTAAAAATATTCAATCATCGGTGGGCAAAAATAGTCAGCAATCTGAATTTAAAGTTAAACACTGCCGAATATAATGTTTACTTGAAAAATTTCAATGATCACATAGCCAAGGTGTAAAGTATATGAAAAATGAAGGTATAATTAAAACTATTAAATTTACAAAAAAAGAATATGAGAAAATTTTAAAAGCGTTGGTTACTATTAAAAAAGCTCCTGAAGAATTTTATCAAACTGAAGAAACTTTTATGCGAGAAGCTATATTAAAAGAAGCTACAACTCCATGTAGTTATAGTACTTTTAATAGAAATAAATAAGGAGAGTTGACTAATGAAAAATTTTTTAAGTACTATTAGACATGATTTGTGTTCTCAATGTAATGTTTGTGTATTCAACAATCGGGATGAAGAAGATCCTCCTTGCTGTGTATGTGTCCAAAATATAAATGCTGATTCTAATAATTCTGAATATGGAAATAAGCAAATCAAAATAAAGAAACCAAATAAGTTTCAATTTAAAGCACAGGTTATAATCAATGAAAAAAAATACAGAGTAAAGTCCATAATGTTTAATGATAACGGTGCGATTATAGAAATAATGTATGATGCATTTCGTATCGTATCTGGTTGTAATTTAGAAAATGTTGAATTAGTATTAGAGAGAGAAGTTAAATCTTAAATCTTAAATCTTAAATCTTAAACCTAAAAGGAGATCTGATAATGATGAAAAAATTTGCAGATTTTAAACTCGTAAATCCAGCAGTATTAACCAACCAAAGAAATCACCGAATAGGTACCCTTAAAGAATTGGCCGAATCAGCTATTCAGGCTCTTTTTCCTGATTTTGAAGTAAATACTGCCAAGGCTGAAGTTTTATATTCCAAACATAAATGCCCTGGCTTTGTGCGTAAAATATATGATGCCATAAATCCGGGAAGTATTACTTTAGAGGTAAAGGCTGATAAATTCAACAAGTGGGCCCGTAACGCTGCTTTCCACATGAAGTATACCGTAAAAGAGAGAAAACAAGATGCCAATCTTGGATAAAAAAACCGAAGAGTACAATAAGATTCAACGAAAAGTACGTATTAAAATAGCAGATTTAAAGAATTTTATTGGATTTCATAAAAATCGTTTTGAAGGAGAAAATTCTGATAAACGTATTTCAGAAATAAAAGCTCTTGACGAAGCTCTTACACAAATACTTAAGGATCTTGTTATTCAACTTTACGGAGAAAATCAATCAATATCATCAAAACTACCTTAAACGCGTCGTTTGGGGATAAAAACGTATGAGTAAGAAAAAAATTGTAGTAACTATAAATGTTCCCGGCAAGTGGTGGATACCAGTACTAAAGAAGTGGATAAATGACGACGAATTAAATGATTACGCAGGTAAATATGACTTAAGTAGTTGTCGAAGAATGCTTTCTATAAGGAAAGCTTTGCGTTTAGATTTACCTATAGGTTCTCTAATTACTAGATATATTATTAAGGGAGGTAAACGGTATGCCTCAGAGTGGGATATGTTACATAAAGGATAAAAACCTATGGAAAAATTAGTTATTTGGTGTGAATATGATGATAGTGTAGAGTTTTATAGTAAATACTCTATTCCCGTAGAGTATTCTTCTAAAGAAGATTTAAGAAAACAACTCATTAGTGATGCTGTAAAAGCAAGAGATTACGGAGAATATGAAGATACTTTTAATTTTAAGAGTAACACTTTAGATACTGTTACTTTTGCTGGAGGTGATTTTAAGGTTTATACTCTTGTTGAATGGTTTGAGGAGAAAAAGTTATGAATAAGAAAAATTAATAATCGATGAACAGCGAGATTTTTTACTATCTGGATCAAAAGATGAATTTAATATTAATATTGGAAAACCAGAAATTAAAAAATTAAAAATTTATAGAGTTTTTTCTAAAAAACTCTTTACTTACAGAGTGTTATTATCTTAATCCTTGTTGTATTTTAAGTCCACTATCCATAAAGATTTTTGGGTAAAGCACACGTAGTTAAGAATTTCTAGGAGATAGTTAAGGAGTAAATTTTATGAGAATAGATCCACATGTACATTTTAGAGATGCAGAAGAGTCGTATAAAGAAACTATTACTCATGGCCTTTCTCTTGCAAGAGATCAGGGAGTAGATATTGTATGTGATATGCCAAATACAAAGCAACCTCTGTTAATCTATGAAGATGTAGAGCGTAGATTAAAATTAGTTCCGAAACGATCTGCTGGTAGATATCGTCTTTATGTTGGTGTAACAACAGATAATAATCAGTTAGCAGAAGCAGTAGATATGACTAAGGTATTACCTGAAGTCGTTGCATTAAAAATGTTTGCTGGTAAATCTATAGGAAACTTAGCAATTATTGAAGAAGAAGAACAGTTGGGTGTGTACAAAACTTTAGCCAAGTTAAACTGCAAAGGTCTAATTGCTGTACATTGTGAAAAAGAAAGTTTATTAAACACAACTGTTCAATTTGAACCTTGGTACCCTTATTGGCATTGTTGTGTGCGGACTATTCAAGTGGAGGTTGAGTCAATAAAGGATCAGTTAAAGTTTGCACGGGAAGCTCAATTTCAAGGTCACCTGCACATTTGTCATGTATCTTGTGCACAATCTGTTAATTTGGTTTATGAAGCAAAACAAGCAGGAATGAAAGTTAGCTGCGGAGTAACTCCGCATCATATTCTTTACGATGATAGGTTGTTAAAAATACCTGGTGGGTTACTTTATAAAACTAATCCTCCTTTAAGAAGTAAAGATGAAGTATGTGCATTAAGAACTGCGTTAACTGAGGGTAAAATAGATTGGATTGAAACGGATCATGCACCACATGCAGTCGGAGAGAAATTATTTCCCCCTTATTTGTCGGGTTTTCCATCTTTGTATCTTTATAAAGATTTTGTTAAGAATTATTTACCAGGTCTCGGATTATGTCCTAGTCAAATAAGGAATTTAACATACACAAATATAGCTAATGTAATGGAGTTTTAAAAATGGAAAGAGCAGAAATATTAATTTACGATAAAAATGATAAGCCGCAAAGAGTCCCTATGAACTGTACAATTTTAGATGTAGCTTATATAAACAGTATGAGTATGTATACAGGTAATCATTGTGTAGGAGCTAAAGTAAACGGTAAAGATCGTAGTATTGCATATTGCATATCGCCTGGGGATAAAATTGAAATTTTAACACGACCTGAACAAAAACCTCAATATGAATGGTTTCAAATTGCCAAAATAGAAAGTGTCAGAGTGTATTTGAAATCTTTTCGAACTCAACTAAAACAGGAGTATGAAGTACGAATGGAAGAAGAAAGGACAAAAGAAAAAATAGTAAAAAATCTTCTCTCTGAAAAAGATTATTTTGAAGATAGTTTTCCGACAGAAGAAAAACTTGAAAAGCTGCCCCCTAAAAGACTGTTGGGTATTTTGCAAAAAATTCGAGCTAAAATAAGCTCTATTCAAAACTATTACGGCCCTAGGTACTGCGACGGTCGAGAATATATTGGCTATGATTGGTATGAAGATGTACAGCAGTTTGCAGATATTTACATACCTTATAGAAATAAAGTAAAAACCTTATTAGCTTTACAGCCTAATATTTCAAAAAAGTTTCGTAGATCTGGAAAGAATAAAAATAGAAACAGATAGTTGATTTCCTTCTCGAAATGTGGTATAATTAAAGAGAAAGAAAGAATTTGTTTAGGAGAAAAAAAATTATGTTTAAGAGTTTTTTAAAGAAAAAAATACGTCCTGGTGTGTATGTTACAGAAATTGATTTTTCTACATATCTACCAAAGAATAAAACCGGTATAACCGCTATTGTTGGTAATAGTAGTGAAGGGCCGATTAATCGTGCTGAATTTATAGGAGACATTATACCTACACCTACACCTAAGTGGTGGCAATTTTGGAAAATATCTCAGTATAAAAAAGATTGTAAAGAAAGAGGTAGGAAAGCTAAAGCAAGATTTTTAGAGCTGTTTGGAGAACCTAATTGATAAAGGAAGAAAAATAATCTACTATGCTAATTAAATATCCCAGAACAGTACATTTACCGTGGAGTGGTTGTATAACATCGGACGACAAGCTCTTAAAATCTACTGTACATTTTGAGGGCAAGCAAGTTGTAGTTTCTGTAAAAATGGATGGAGAACAAACTACCCTGTACAGAGATTATGTACACGCTCGTTCTTTAGATAGTAGAAATCATTACTCTAGAAATTGGGTAAGAAATTTACACGGTCAAATAGGTTACCGAATACCCATAGGCTGGAGAATTTGTGGTGAAAATTTGTATGCAAAACACAATATACATTATCATAATTTAAAATCTTATTTTGTGGTCTTCTCTATTTGGAATGAAAATAATGTATGTTTATCTTGGGCAGACACTAAGATTTGGTGTGCATTATTAAATCTGCAATCTGTTAGTGTTCTTTATAAAGGAGTATATGATGAAGAAAGAATAAGCACATTTGATATTTTAGCTAAAAATAATGGAGATGAAGTTGAAGGCTATGTAGTTCGTTTAGCTGGTGCATTTAATTACGTAGATTTCAAACAATCTGTTGCTAAATATGTAAAAGTTGAATTCAGAGAAGGTCTTAAAGACCAAGTTAATTGGATACACCAACAAATTATTCCAAATGATTTAGGTGGGTGTATAGAAGGAGAATTATGCAAAACTTAACAATGTCTTATGTCGAAACAGTTCCTTGTAAAATTTGTGGTAATAAAACAGGCTGCATAGAGACCAAACTTTGTGACGACTGTTGGGAAGTTACGTGCCGATTAAGCTCTTTTTTAGATAAACGTAATGGCGTAGCTTACGTTAAAGAACTTTTGGAAAGTAAATTAGCTAAAAAACCCAAAGGAGGTTAAATAATATTTATGAAATGTGTTTATGTTTGCTTACGTCAGCTACAATGCTTCTCGGTGTAAGCCATTTGGTACCCTCTACCAAACAATTAACTGTTATATATCTAATGCCACGAATTGTTGAAAATAAAGAGCTTAAAAAAATACCACCTAACATTATAAAGTTTGTTAATCAGTATCTTGAAAAGGCTGTGGTTGGAGTGACTGGAGCTGGAGAAGAAGAACTTATTATACTACCTAAAAAAATTAAAAAGAAGGCACAATCTTTATTGAAATAGTTGATTTCTCCCTGGGAATGTGGTATAATTATAGTGTAAGTTAAAATTAACCCATAATTCTAAGGGAGTTAAAAATGACTAAATGGATTAATCAACGTAAAGTGTCCGCAAATTGGATGTTAAATGTACAGTTCGTTAAAAGTAAGTTGAAAATTCGGAAAAGGATTTCAAAACATGAAGATTGGGTCAGTTTACGAGAATATACGTGGGGAGAATTAGGGCATGATCCCGAAGAAGGTTTACGTTTTTGGTCAACTATTGAAAATATTGAAAAACTTGTAAAGTACGTTCGAGATTTTCATAAAGTGTGGGAAGTAGCTTTTCAGTCTACAAGTAAATATGGTTCCATTAATGCTTTTGAAATTAAATCACAATCCAGTGAAAATTATGAAGAAGTTAGTCAAAAATGTAAGGAACTTGGACTTCAACAACATCCAGATTATGACCAGGTTTGGTTCTTAAAGGATTAAAGATATGACACAAAATGATTGGGCAACAGCAGTAGTTTTAGTTTCTGCATTTACAATTTTTGCTTTTGGACTTTATTTACGGGGTCGGGCTTTTAAGACTCAAACTTTTAAGGGAGTTCAAACCAAACTAATAAAGGAGTTCAAACCAAACTAATAAAGGAGTTCAATGTCCAGACAATCAAATGATTTATTAGATATGGCCCCTGATCGTGACTATGATCAATGAACTTAATTTACAGCAAGTTGAAATTGAATACGAACAAGATTATCAACCACAACCACCACCTCCATACGGAACAGGAAAATAAATATGAAAATGACTTGAGCAACTCAAAAAAAGGCTTGCTAAAATACCTGAAATATATAATAAGTATCCTGTGGTTATTCATGAACAAGGTGGTATGCATGATTTCAAAATTAAAGGGATCAATGCTATTGAAAAATATGAAGAAGTACGTATTACAGGAGGCTGATAAATGGAAACCGTTCAAGTTCAAAAAACAGAGACAGAGACAGAAAACGAACCACCTGTTATTCAAATAGGAGACTTCGTTTATTTAAGAGATGCAGATGTTAGAGATGGTTGTTGGCACTCCGGTATGGTGCGAGATATGATAGGTAATTATATTTTTCTTGATTACGGTACTTTCAAACACATAGCAGTGAAAGGATTACGTATTCCAGAAAAAGCTGATGAAGTTGTTGAAATTTGGCGTGCTGATGCTAAAGGTGGTAAGACTTACGTATGGAAAAAGGAGCAAAATTGGTGTAAAAGTACAAGGTATGCGTTATTGTTTTAAAACAGAAAAAGTTAATTTAAGGTTGGAGTAAAATAATATGTCACATTCACAATATCGTATTAATTTTGCACATTATAGCAAGGTACTTGCAGAGAGAAAGAAAAGACAACTACCTATTGGTAATATTGCAATACTTCCTAATAAAAAAGTAATTACGAGATCTAATCAATGGAAGGAACCTTTAGGTATAGGTAAATGTCTTGGAATAACACCTATATCTAAAGCACAAAGATATGTACCACTCATTCGCTATGAAGGAGATGGTGTGGAGTTTATGTGTTTAGGTATTGTAGCTATTTATACCGAAGAATTGTATGCTGAAATAAAAGATTTATCTACAAAAGAACAATGGAATGTTCTTAGAAAGTATGATATGAATAACTCCAAACATAATATGTTAGTTAAATTTATATAAAGGAGAAACATAGTATTAATATAGGGAGTGTCGTTACTGGAGTAGCGGAAAGTAAAAATTGTTTTATGCTATATTGCTGGGTTCTTAGGCTACTACATTGCCCGGTCATTGCGCGCCATTTATAGCCGCTAAAACACCCAACTTGTTGGGATGTGTAGATACCTCTAGGTAATGCAAGGCTGACCCAGGCCCGGGTCGGCTTTCCCTGCATGTACACTAAATGGGTTAGGTTTTATTCCTATAAAGGAGGAATATCATGAAAAGATTTAAATTTAAATTTATTGTTTTAGCATTATTATTACTATGTAGTTGTTCCGCTAATCCATCTAAAGTATCTAAATCAAAAGCTAAAAAATTAGCGGAAAGTATTACCTACGTACAAGATGAACGCACAGGTGTGTGTTATGCAGTTGTTTCCAGTAGAATTTATACATTAGGCCTCTTTCCAAGTGCACAGAAAGGTTTAGGATTAACTGTAGTTCCTTGTGAAAAATGTAGAGAATATCTACAGAAATAGTTGATTTCTCCCTGGGAATGTGGTATAATTAAAGTAGATGATAAAAATAATAACAAGGAGAACTAATAGTGAAAACTAAAGATGGTAAAATTTTAGGGGTCGTAAGTAGGAATGTTGCCCTTATTAAAAGAGGATTAGAAGACTTTCAAGAAAAAGACTTTCCTGAAGGAGTTGTAGTCAGAAATATTAGAGGAGTCTCTTCTTTTCAAAAAAAACCTGGGATTAGAAGAAAGATAGGTTTTAGGATCTAAAACAAGCCACAACCACGAGGAGATAAAATGAATAAATGGAAATGCACTCGATGTGGTCAAAATGGTACAGTTAGTTTTGATTCTCATGAATGTGTGGGCAAACCAAATCTTAACAAGTTAAGTGCAGATTTATTATTAAAGGTTATTAATAAAGAGCTTACAGAACAAGAAGCTTGGGATCAATATAATAAGGGATTGTAAATGTCTGTTAGGTCCATTAATCCTTATTTGGTAGAGATGTTAAGGCCACAAACTAACTCCAACTCTTGGTTTAAAAAACAGTCAGGAGTTGATATTATGGCTGACACATTTAAATTGGTACATAGTATTCAAAATATTGCCAGATCTATTAAATCAGGAGTTGTATTAAGTCAAGATAGTGGATTGGATCATCAAAAATATATCACTCCCAATAATCCAACCATCCGTACCCTTGCACGGTCAATCACTAATTTTTCAGATTCTAGTGACACTAAAATGTTCAAAATAGAGCAATGGGTACAAAAACATATAGAATACAAAACTGATTTAGAAAATTACAGGCAGCTGGAACGCTGGGCTTACCCAGTTGAAACACTTAACAAAAAATCAGGTGATTGCGAAGACCAGGCATTTTTAGTACATAGTCTTGGTTTAGCTGCTAGTGTTGAGCCTGATAGGTTACGAACATATGGTGGATTGGTTTTTGATCCAGGTAGTGCTTCTCCGGGAGGTCATGGTTGGACCGCTTATCGGAGAGAAACAGATAATAAGTGGGTTACAGTGGATTCCACTTATTATGCTGTACAAACACCTATAAAAGATCGAGAACTTTTATCCGCAGATTTAAGATACATTGAAGATTTTTGGTATATTCAACAAAATCAAACCATAGCCACGCCATATGCAAACAAAATTAGATATGCAAAGGGACATAATATTAATATTAAAGTATAATATCCTTGATTTTTTTGACCGAACCATTTATAATTAGAGTAGTTGTTAAATATTCACTAATAAAAGGAGGTCGGTAGATGCTCGAAAAGCTTAATTTTGTGGGCTGGGATAAAGTTGAACCTCAAATTCTTTCAGCAATGCTTGCCCAATTTCCTTTATTAATGATAGGAAATCATGGAACGCACAAAACGATGGGAGCTGAAATTTTAGCTAAGTCTGTACTTGGAAAAGATGCTAAATATGAAGCTTATGACACACCTAATTTACAGTTCGATGATTTAGTGGGTTTTATTAACCCTGCTCAATATGCCAATGCAGGTTCTGTTATTAATTCAGCGGATAGTTTTATCAAAACTCCATTTACCATTTGGGATAAAGATGCTGTGTTGTTTGATGAAATAACACTTGCAAATCCCTTTGCACAAGGTAAATTAAATGAATTAATTAGAAACAGAACCATTATGGGTTTACCTACCAATTTAAAGTACGTATTTGCAGCAGCAAACCCTCCTGGGACATATGATACAATGCATATGCCCCTTGCCTTAGCATCCAGATTTTCAATTATTGAAGCACCTTCCTTAAAACAGATGGATGCTGCTTGTGTAAGACAGCTAGTAAATATAGAATTTGAACAACGAATAACTAAACCAGTAAAGCCGCTTTTAAAAGATCTATTTGCAAAAGCTTCTCAAATAACGATTACACAGGAAGATAATGCAAAAATTCAGCAACTCTTTTTTAGTATTTATAACAATTTTAAGAGTTCTGTAAATAAAGTGATTATTGAAGGCAGAACGTTAACCTCCATGTATAAACTTTTAACAGCGTTTTACAGATTAAAACAATCTTCTCCCGAATTAAAATTAGATACCATAACACACTTACCTGATATTTTAGGAAGTGTTATTCCAGAAGGATTTCCCGTGATTAACACTGCTGTAAAGAGAGTTGATATTGATGCGATTTTAAGAAGTGTAGTATCTAATTTTGAATTAAATGGGCAAGTACATGACTTGGTTTCTTATTTGGATTCAGTTCAAATTGCAGATCCGATGCTTTTTCAAACAGAATGTATTCAAAAAATTATGAATGAAGTAAATGTTAGAGAGTTAAAAAAAGCTGCAAAGAAAATTCCAGCCCTTACAATAGATGGATCAGCAAAACAGAGATTATTAAATATTGTTAATACGCAACAAATAACTTTGAAGTTAAAAAGTACCGCAGGCTTTTCTGGATACGATGGTATTAAGAACAAAGCCAAAGTAAAAGGAGGAACATTATAAGATGCAAAGACTTCCATTACTAATTGTAAATTCTGATGCCCTTAAAACAGCTTGGCAGTCTAAAGTCTTACAGGGAGCTAATAAATGGTGGATTAAAAGAAGTCGCCAATATGGAACTTCAGGATTCCATAGACCTGAAGGCAGTTACGCATTAGTACCAAATGTTTCATATTTGCCTTTTTGTGCTATAAGAAATAACGGTTGTGTTACCACTCCAATATCAAAGACGTTTTGTGATAAAGATTGTTTCTTAATTATACATGACATTAAAACAATTGCAGAACAGAAACATACTTGTATCGCCTATTTGGATCAAGATACTTTTATTTTAACTGTTGGAAATTCAGTAAATTCAACAGTACTATCTACGGATTATGCTACATATGCCCGTGAAGGATTAAAAGGATTGTATACAGAATTAAGGAATCATTTAGAAGTTCAAGCAGCAGATTATAAATTAAGGGCGTTCTTAATAAACCCTACCGTCGAAGTTTTAAAAGATCAACAAATTCTATCTCAAATGGTGTATTCTTTTGTTACACAAAACACAGCATGTACGAACTTGCTTCTTGAAAACGGATCTACTATAAAAAGGAACTAAATGATTAAGACTCTTAATGAGAAATTACAGCAAATTAAACAGTTTGTTATTTCTGGTGAAATAAAAGATGCAGAAATGTATTTAACATTCTTGTTAAATGGCACTGATCCTGAATGGGTGTCAAAATTTTGTCATATTGAAGATACACTTCGAATTTTTAAATATATTAAAACTATCCAAATAACAGATCATCCTAATGCCTGTATTAATTTGTTAAGCCAAGAAATGCAAATTGGTAAGAAATTTCTTGTAGACATCCACAGTCCTATTGATTTATTATTTGTTGTATATCACGAACGTAATCATATTTTATGTAATAAATTATATAAACTTTTCATAAACGATTTAGTAACACAGTTTAAACGTAAATATGTTGGACTGGATAATCAGATAGATACATTAGCTAACCATGCAGAAGAAATATATGTTAACGGTATGACATATAGAGTCTTAAAAAACAAAAGATTTCTAACCTCTACTTTTGGAACAGAAGGTTATTCCAGTTTAAGATCTGGTAGCCCTGATACAGAATATTGGGCAAAGTATCCTGATATAATGTGTTACGTTAAAAGAATATTTAACCCAAACCTTTTTGGTCGTTTTGTACATTGGACTGAGGTGTATATAACTAATCTTCTTACAATTTCAAATAATACCGAACAGCTATTTGAAGATGTAGAAGAACAGGATGATATATTTAGTTCAGGTACACCTATAACCATTAAACAAACCACTGGTTACACAAAACAAAAAGAGCAGGGAAGAAATTCAATAGGGCGATCAATTTCACTTGATAAAAAAACTTTTCCTAATACTGAAGATGCTTTAGACCAGATGGTGTTAGATACCTCTACAGACGCTACAAAAGAATTAAAGGTGTATAAATTACAACCTAAAGAAAATAATGAAATAATTGAAGTTTTTGGTACTATTTTTTCTGAGTATAATATTAACAATAACATGTATTATGAGGGACGTAGTGCATGTTTACCGCACCGATTAACAAGAAGAGATCAGTACCAGGTACAGGGAGGGAATTTTCCTTTAATGTATTCCCGTAAATATTTTCCTAAAGTGAGTACAAAACAGTATGTAACTTATTTTGATGTAAGTGGTTCAATGTCAAATTTTTTAGGTGTGTTGCCTTTAATTCAGCAGCAAATGCATCATTTAGTGAAACAGCATTATTGTTTTTCGTCGATGGTTGTTGAAGCGGATCCGACTTTTACACATTATTTGTCTTCAGGAGGTACAAGTTTTAATGAAGTTGCAACTCATATTTTTAAAATTGCTGCAACCCATGTAATTGTAATAAGTGATGGGCAGGATTCCTTATCTGCAAATGTGGTACAAAGATTAAAAAAACAATTAAAGCGTTTTATATATATTCATGTGGGAAGTGGATTTAAAGCACGAGCTTGGGGCCAGCTAATTAATATTCCACAGGTAGCTGGTAAAATGGTTGAAATTGCAGATCACGTAGTAATATAGGAGTGTATTAATGGAAAAAGAAAAACAGATTCTTGAAGCAAATATAGAAAGTATGTTACACTACAACGAAATTAAAATGTATGTGGAACAGTTTAAATATCCAAAACCTAAAGTGAACTGTAAACTTTTTTCTGATATCTCAGTAATTCTATATCGACATCTGTTGGATCAGATTTTGCCTGTATTAGTTGAGGTAAATGCAAAAGAAGCTGCAACATACGTACGTTCCGATCACTGCAAAGGTTATGATTCTTTATATAAATCACTTATCCAGACAATTGTTGAAACACATTTTTGGAAATTAGTAAAAGAAAATATCTTTCAGATTAATGAAGTTATTATATATAAAGCAGCGAATGATATTCTACAGTATGGAAGCCACATATCTAAAATGTTTTATAATATAGAAGATTCTCCTTATTCTCAAGAAATACACCCAGCTATAATGACAGCTTTGCGATTAAAGGTAGGAAAAAAAGCAAACGGGCTCATTTTAGCCATAGAGGTAAATTTTTCAAGGTTAGCTGATAGAACAGAAACAGAATTTACACCAGAAGAATTTGAAAAGAAACATTTTCACGATCACTTTCAAGACATAAGGTAGGTAGATTTATGAAAGTATTAGAGTTTTTAAAAGAACACACATTACAGGAATTAATAGACACTTTTAAATTGGATGCAAGACTGTATGAAGATAGAGTAGTTTTAAACTATAATCAAATTAACAGCCCTAAGCACGATCCTGTGGTTAAGGAATGTCGTTCTTTAATTCTATCTTTACCTGATTTTAATGTGTTAAGTAGAAGCTTTGATAGATTTTTTAACTATTTAGAAGATCCTGAACATATGCAATTTGACATTATGGATGCAATTTGTTTTCAAAAAATCGACGGATCTATTATTAACGTCTATTTCGACGGTAAAAATTGGGAAGCCTCTACAAGAAAAATGGCATTTGCTGAGGGCGAAACTGCATTAGGGCACACTTATAGAAATTTATTTGAAGAAGCTCTTGGCGGCAAAGTAGATGATATTTTTTCCAAATTAAAAATGAATGATAGATACACATACATTTTTGAATTCGTAAGTCCTGAGACAAGAATTGTAACTCGTTACAGAGAGAAAGATGTATATTTATTAAACGTTAGAGATAAACAAACAGGAAGAGATGTTCCCAGATCTATTATTAAACAATATGCTCTAGAATTAGGTGTAAATGTTAAAATGCCTGCTGAGTTTAGATTTAAAACTGTTGATGACGTTATGGAATCCTTAGGAGAATTACCAGCACTTGATGAAGGCTATGTATGTTATGACCCTTATACTGAGAAGAGAATTAAAATTAAAAACCCTTCATATTTAGCAGTAGCTCATTTAAGAGAAAATGGAGTAATCTCTACAAAGAGGGTAGTGTTATTAGTGTGCTTACAAGATCACGAAGAATACTTAGTTTCTTTTGAAGAAGATAGAAGTTTGTTTGAGCCTTATATCAAAGCATACGATTTTATGCTTGAATATGTGGGTGAGTTGGCAAAAAAGACTTCACATATTAAGGATAGAAAAGAATTTGCATTAGCTGTTCGAGGTCCTGCTCAGCATCTTATGTTTGGTATAAGAGATGGAAAAGATTTTACATCTTTGATTTCTAAAATGACTGATAATTCAAAGGAAAGAATGTTAGTAGGTTTTAAAAAGGAAATGGAAATGGAGAAGAAAAAATGTTAAATATAATTGTTATTAGCTAACTTTATAAACTAAAAAGGCTTGATTTTTTCTGTATTATCATGTATAATTATAGTATATAAAGTAATTATTCATCTTATAGAGGAGATTAAATTATGGTGGTACCAAACAGTCCATGTAAGGAACCGACTTTATTAGATGCATTAACATGGATTTGTATTTGGGAGTCCGAACGTATTGTTAAACAAGCTAAAAAGGGTTTACGCGATTCTGATGGAAAGGGATGGGATACCTGTTTTAAAATTTGTTTAAAAACAGTAATGGAAACATATAATTAACAAAAAAAGAAGAGGATTATTGTAAAATGTATATTAAGAAAGAGATGCAACACCATTTACCCTACACTATTTGGAGTGTGGCAATCGGTTTAGCTATAGTGGGTTTATTACAATTTATTGCACAGGTAGGTGGCGTAAATATGAGTGAACCAGCACATGGATTATTCCATATTTTTCATGCACTCCACGCTTTGTTTAGTGCAGCCGCAACCACAGCAATGTTTTGGAAGCATGAAAGAGATTGGCTAAAAGCAGTATTAGTAGGTTTTACAGGCACAGTAGGTGTTTGTACAATAAGTGATGTATTTTTACCCTATATTGCAGGTACATTATTAGGTGTAAAGATGAGCTTGCATATATGTATTTTACAACATCCTATGTTAGTGTTACCTTTTGTATTTACAGGTATTTTATTGGGTCTTCTCGCTCAATCTGAGTCCCATTCTTTATTTTCTCATAGTGGCCATATATTGGTGAGTAGTGTTGCTTCTATTTTGTACTTAATTTCTTTTGGATTAAATAATTGGATTCATGTATTAGGTTTAATCTTTTTATACATGATTGTAGCAGTTGTTGTACCTTGCTGTACTTCCGATATTGTTTTTCCTCTATTATTAGTAAAAAAAGAAAGGATGCGGAATTAGGTTTAAATATTTTGGTAAAGCATTTTAAAGGTGGGTGCTAGAGATTATAATTTTTTTTTTACAAAGGGGTAATTAAGATGTTGGATAGATATACAAAGGGTGAAATAGGAGCTGTATGGACGGATTATCAGACGTATTATACTTGGCTTGAAGTTGAGTTGGCTGTATGTGAAGCATGGGTTGAATTAGGTGAAATGTCTCAAAAAGTGTATGAAGATATTAAGACGAAAACTATTCATACTCTTAGTGTAGATAGAATACATGCAATTGAGAGGTCGGTAAAACACAATGTAATTGCGTTTCTTACTCATTTGGCGGAGAATGTAGGAGATAATTCGAGATTTATACATAAAGGTTTA
>Ga0075125_10000039_pt1 | contig 44026 bp, 81 predicted proteins | sample AntAceMetag02UKN_FD_69810 | JGI IMG/M metagenome (GOLD analysis project Ga0075125, IMG submission 69810) | Saline lake microbial communities from Ace Lake, Antarctica - Antarctic Ace Lake Metagenome 02UKN | ecosystem: Environmental > Aquatic > Non-marine Saline and Alkaline > Saline | place... | reverse complement strand
GCTGTGGCTCAGGTCGCTGTCGCTCAGGTTGCTGCCGCTCAGGTCGCTGTAGCTCAGGTTGCTGTGGCGCAGGTTGCTGCCGCTCAGGTCGCTGCCGCTCAGGTTGCTGTGGCTCAGGTCGCTGTCGCTTAGGTTGCTGTGGCGCAGGTTGCTGTGGCGCAGGTTGCTGTCGCGCAGGTTGCTGTGGCGCAGGTCGCTGTAGCGCAGGTTGCTGTAGCTCAGGTTGCTGTGACGCAGGTTGCTGTAGCGCAGGTCGCTGCCGCTCAGGTTGCTGCCGCGCAGGTTGGCATTTTGCCTCGCGGCCTCGCCTACGCATTCACGTATTGTCGCTACAGCCGCCTCGAACATAACTGCGCCTGTCTGTCTGTCTTTGATTTGCATAGTATCCTCCTCTAAATTAAAAAAACTGTTGTCCTACCATTGAACGACCCCGAAACAAAAGTCAGATATGATACCACTTCACCATCTCTCTAAAGTAACTTATAAATCTTTTTTTAATAGAAGCTATTGTTTGTCGTTGTTGTTGTCATCACTATCAGGTACAAATATCTTATCATCTACAATGACTGTAACAATATCATAAGGTGTATTACCTTTAAGTTCAGCATAAAATTCACTACCATTTGTATCTATTACATGTACTTTTATCATATCTATACTCTTTCTAACATTCTTTCTAACTATTATTTTTCCAAACTAAAAGAAAACCTAAACTCAAATATCGAAAATCCACTTACAAAATTTTTGAATTTTTCAACTTTCTATAAAGGCCCTCTTACTAAGGCCACAATACAAGCGTATTCTCTCTATAATCCTTCTGTCCAAATTCTACAGTATATAGAGGCTTATAATCATTACCTTCTTCATCTAAAGACAACATAACCCTATAATCTTCAATGTCCTTATCTTTTTCTACTAAAAAATTAAGTTCATTAATGAGGTCTTTAACTGTCATTTATTTCAATCCTTTTAGTCTTTGCTTTATATATTTTAAGTCTAGGAGGTTGTGAAATTTCTTCCACCTCTATTACTATAGAATACTTTATTCTCTCACCAGCAATATCGGACACGGTCCTATTCCGGTTTTCATTTCAACGCTTCCAGTTCCGCATCGTAACGTGCGATTATATCAATAACCTCAGGACCATGGTAAAACCCTCCGCATAGTCGGTTGTTTTCCTCCTGCCCGTCTACGTGGCAATCAATCTCTATATCCCTCTGTTCCTTGCACAACATAAGTTGGCGTTCGAAATGAGCAAGTACTGTACTTCCTTTCGTTTTAAGGTACTTAATAATCCTCTCGTATCCGAAAGCTTGTTTCTCCAACTTAATCTGTAATTCGGTATTCTCGGCTTCGAGGCGATTGGCTTTATATTCGAGATACACAATGTCGCGCTCCAAGCGATTGTCTATATGCCGCATAGACTTGGTTATGTTTTCGTCATCGTCAGTTCTCTTATCCATCAGTTATCCCTCCTCAATTTCTAAACACTATTATAGATATAAACTCCTATTTTTTGGTAGTTTACACACATACTTATAGGTATAATTATTCTTTCTAAAGCCATAATACTAATGTAATTACGTTATCGTCATAACCAAAAGATATATCTATTAAAGATTTAATAGCATTACCTTCTTCATCTGAAGATATCATAACAACATATTCTTCTATCTTCTTATCTTGAGTTACTAAAGATTAAAGCCTCAACACCGCACCTATCACATATCATTACTTTTCTTATTGCCATTAGATTTAAGTTAAACTCCTCATCTTAATTAGTCGGCCACAAAATCACAGCAGGAAGCCCTCCATCAATAATATCTTCTTCAATAAATCCTCGTTTAATGAGTTCTGGAGTAAGCTCTTCTATACTAACATACCCACTATAAGAATTTTTTGCTTCATATAGGCTAGAACTATCTATATTTTCTAATGGACTATATTCATTACCTTCCACATCTGATGCTAATATAACTAATCTACTTTCATCAACAGATTCTAACAATTCTTTTAACTCTTTTACAAGCATTAATACTACTATTCCTTTATTATTTCATTACTTTTATTTGTAAGAAATACGTAAATTCCACAACAATCTTTTTCTTTACACCACCAAGCACAATTTGTTTTTAAACAAAGAGAGCGTTTGGATTCAGGCTTTACTGGACTAGATATAAATAAAGGACACACCATGTTATTATTCCTCCAAATAAAAGATGGTCGGAGGGGAGAGATTTGAACTCTCGATCCCCAATTCCCAAAACTGGTGCGTTACCAAACTACGCTACCCTCCGAGTCTAAATGCGGTACCATACCAAACTAGGTAATACCTGGACATTAACTTATCAAAACCGTGCGCCTTAAACCAGACTTAGCTACACTCCGACATAATTAATAATTATCCCTATCCCTCATATCTAGGGACATCAGGGTTATTAAGATAATCATTTTTCAGGAATGCCACCATATCTTTCCTCACAACATCTAAAATCTCGATTAATTCTCTTAAGTCTTCAATCCCATTAAATACTGTATTATTAATATACACTGTTGGTAACGCAAGGTTATTATCTGGTAAGTATAAACTAACTTTGATATAGGTATCATCTCCGTAGTATATTGTTTTATTCATTTTGTTTATTATCAACCTTTCTTTAATTCAACAATTTTCGACTATTCAACTTTTAATATAATAATAGACGGTAGCAGGACTCAAAACCTGCTTGTCGGTTTGCACATATCCGTGCCTCTTGCGGCATCCCAGCCACATCAGTAGTCTGTTAACGGACTAAAGGGCCTCCTGAACACAAGTCTCCCAACGGGGACACTACCGACGCCTGCTTCTCGGCTTCGTGCGTGTTCGCACCGCACTGTCTATAATCTTACATTAAAAATCATAATCCTCTGGATAATTAAAATAATCAACAACATTTTTTTCAAAAAAAGTTTCTTCATCTTCTCTATCTATATCTTCTATAGTTTGTTTTGTACTACAAACTTCACATATATAGTTATTTGCTCCAGATCTAAGTAAATGCTTACTTTTAATACCACATACTCTACATTTTCTTTTCATAATAATTACACACTACTTTCTTTATAGATTATAATATATGCTTATAGCCAATCATTCATAGAACGACCTTGTCTGTCTAATAGTTCTTCATTCAAATCACAGGCAGTTTCTAACAATTTAGATTTTGTTAGATGAGTAAGAGCTAACATATCTTTGGGTAAACACATCCCGCCTGCTCCATCATAATCTTTATGTTTTATACTTAGATAGTTTTCTCCTATCCAATTATCTTTATTAAGTATATTTAACGCTTCTTGAGACATACCGACATTATACATAGTATAAGCAAACATAAGTTTAATAAAATAGAATGAATTAGTAGCTAACTTTATAAATTCTGCTTGAATTGCCGGTAGTATCTGATAACCAACTTTTTCTACATAAGGACATAAATGTAAAATCAAAGATATATTTGGATCATCATCAGCACTATCAATGTTTTTACATGTTCCTATAATATAAATATGTCTAGGATTTAACATATCTGCTACTGCTGTATCTTCATTAAGAAACTCAGGAACAAAATATATATCATGATTTGGATGTTTCTTCTGAAGATAGTCTGTAGTTCCTGGAGTAACTGTAGACCGAACAACAATAATTCTGTTTCCAGTTAACTTTTCTACAAGCTCATCCATATAATCACAATCAAGAGCATTAGTAGTCCTAGAAAATCGAGTAGATGAGCATATAAATACTAACTTACATTCATTATTTAATTTATTAAACTCTTTACCAAAAGGTTCACAAGTTGCTGTATCATATGTTAAAATTTTGTGTCTATTGTTTGTAAGCATATTACCAAGAGCCTTACCAACAACTCCATATCCTATTATACCTATTTTCATTTTGTTCCTTCCATAAAATTAGAATATTTATAATCTAATAGCATACTCATCTTCATCAAGATAAATAGCATCTTCCGCATCACATATAGACATAGCTCGTAAATCATCTTCACAGGTATCTCTAATATATTCATAAACAAACCAGGGTGTTCGCATAGCCTCTGCATTCATTATGGCTTTATCAACTCTTACCTGTAGGTTATCTCCATTAAGTTTATCATTAAATCTTAAATTATCTTCAACAATAGCTTTCAACAAATTATTAAGTGCTATATCTTGTGCTTTTATTTGTTCATCTACTGTTAATTCATTATAGTTTCTCAAATGTATATTACCTCTTACTATTTACTAATATATTAATATATTATAGTATTTATTGTTTCTTCATTAGTAATAAGAGTTATTTTACTACTTTCAATTACTTGTTTTATATTCAACTGTCTGAAATCTGGTGAATACTTACATCGTAGTAGTGAATTACTAAGATTATTATCAACTTTAAATACTATACTATCTTTATGTACAGAAATTAAAATACGTTCATTATGCCATTTACATACTATATAAAATCTTGAAGTATCCTCTTCTTTAGAAACTAACTTTCCTTCAAAGTCAACTCCAAGAATACTTCCATGTCCTTTGATATTACCATCAAGTTTAGAATGATTAGTATAGTAAAATTGAATTGTAGTTATATCTAAATCACAAAGTAAATCATTAGAATATAACCAATCAATATCTAAACACTCAGAAGATTGGGTAGGAATACACATGTATTTTTTAGCCAAAGGTAAAAGTTCTTTATTAGCAATAAGCCATTTCTCAGTTTTCTCTTTAGATATTCTATCAGAATTTGCCATAATTTTCATATTATTTTTATTAATAATTCTATCACTTTCAACAGCTCTATTATTAGATATCTTAGCATAAATACCCATACCTATAAAAATTATAACAATAACAATAAAGAAAAATACACTTCCCCAATCATCGTCTTTACTTTTCATTTTACTTTCTCCACAACATTAAAGATAACTTTTTTTTATAATACTTACACTCATTTAATTCTTTATCTTGGTGGGGATAGAAGGATTCGAACCTTCACTTTTACGATCCTAAATCGTATGACTCTGCCGTTGGTCTATATCCCCACTAAAACATAAGTATATACCATTCCACTACTCTCCCACATCTTATATATCTTAATCATCAGAATCTATAGGACCAATAATGCCTTCTAGACTTTTCCAAAATTCTTTAGAACACTTGGGGCATCTTCCTACAACATATTTTTGAAAGTATGGATCTGAAATCTCCCAACCAAGTTCATCTTCCGCATAATCTAACACAGACAAATCAGTTGGAGAAGTTATTTCTTCAATAAATCCACAAAAACCACAATTAAATATATCTATTTTTAGGTTTTGTTTTCTTGTAATAATATCTACTGTTCCATCTTTATTACTATGAGTTCCTACTTCTTTATTTATTGTCAATCACCTATTATTTATCGGCATCCTCAGCCTTCAGTTGGGCTTTACATTCCGGACACGCCCACTTTCCTTTGACTATAGACCAACCTGCCTGTCTCGCATCCCTGATAGCACGTGATCTAAGCGAATTCGTACCAGAATACCACACACACCCTTGGCGGTTATAGTCACAATGCACTTCGTAATATCTATTTATCGGCATCCTCAGCCTCCAGCTCAGCGCGTGCTTTGTCAATTTCGCGCCGCACCATTAACCCGTGCCTCAAGGCGTTGTGCAGCGCCCTCTCCAGCTCCTCGATTCGTTCGTTGGCCTCGACCAGCGCATGGTTTAACATGTCTCGCTCTCTGCACAAACACTCGCAAGGGTTGTCGTCTTCAATGCCGCCCAGCTTGCTGTTGCAGACCGGACACAGTTTATAACTCATCTGTTTTTTCACTTTACTAACAACCTTATTTGGATTCTTGGACAAATTCTGAAGTGGAACCTTAATAGGTTGAGGAGGTTTATTCATTAATTTTTACCTTTCAAAACTAAAAGTAAACCTAAACTCAAAAATCGAAAATCCGCTTACAAAATTTTTGGATTTTTCAACTTTCTATAAAGAGACAACCTTCTTTACATTTTAAAGAAATTTTCATTTTCTATTTCTCCATTGTTTACAAGGTTTAATTTTAGCACCGCAATATGGACAATTAGTAGAACCTAAAGGTAAATACATTTGAACAAGACAATATTTATTTATACACTTATATGTCATTTATTATTTATCCAATTCCACTTCTCAAGCGTCATCACTCACCTCCGGTATCGCGGCGTTCAAAATATCTCGTAGAAACCGCCATATCTCATCAGGTTTGCGCCGTATGCGCTGGACATCGGTTTGACCACCCCAGTGCCTACGATTACCTACAGGTGAGCGGTCATACGACTCATGTAATATGTGGTAGTCTGCGTATTCCGCCTCTGGGTTATATGGCGTACTAACGTTGGCTATTAATGCTACTCCAATCACTTTACCATTCAGTTCAACCTTTACTTTTAGTGGCATTCTTCTTATCCTCTATTATTACCTTAATTTCTTATATGGAAGTATTGCCCTCTTTTTCTTTCCTAACTTATCAGAAGCTGCCTTACATAAAGGACACATCCATTTATTGCTTATAGGTTCACAAGCCCATCCTAACTTTTGTGCCTCAAATTTTAACATCTCTTTACTTATATCAGAGATAACAGTAGAAGAGAAGATAAACCTTAAAGGAAGCACCGGAGGGGAAATAACCTCTCCGGCTTCTGAAGTATGTACAGGTGAATCACATACAATTTCAATATGATATAAAAGCATATATCTTCTTTCTCTTAATGCTCTAATTCTTCTATTGCAATATTAAAATCATCAAGCGCAAATAAAATATCTTCTCCATCTTCAGAATCATATATACTGAGATCTGAAGTTGTGTCAATCATGTTTGTAAGTATAGCTCTACGTTCTTTAAGTTCATCTATAAGATACATACTTATTACTATTACCTCCTTATAAAAATTTGGAGCTAGCGAGAGGAATCGAACCCCCAACGACTGGTTTACAAAATCAGTGCTCTACCATTGAGCTACGCTAGCTTAATAACTTTTTCCTTCTGCGTATCTCTCTTTTCTTTTGTGTCTTCCATTACCATAGTTTCTATATTTAAATGTAGGTAATTGACTATCACAATTAGGACAAACTAATCTAAGATTCTCTCTTGCATTGTTTTCTGAATTACCGTCTATATGGTCTAAAACAAATACAAGCTCTTTACCATTCCATATAGCTAAAGTATTACAAATTGCGCATTTATTATCTTGATCTTCTATAATAAATAATCTTATATAATGTCTTTTATGGCTACTGGCACATACACAGTTACCCGTTTCCAACCATGTATCTATATTTATTTTTCTTTCATATTCTCTCTGACAAGCATTTGAACAATACTTGCTATTTCGATAACTGAGTTTTGTATTACATTCTACACAATGTTTCATTTTTAATCATCTTCATTTTCAGCCCACATTTTACGTATAGCATCTTCTGCTTCTATTTTTCCAAGCTGTCTTTGTGCTAACTCATCATATATTCCTCTATTAGTATTTGCACAATAGGAAATATAAAGAGAAATTATACTTATACCTATAGCTATAGAACCAAAACTAATACCCCAACTATACAGATAATACATAGAAACTGCTATAATAATTGTAACTATTGAAAGTATCACAACCCAATAAAATTTCACTTACAATTCTCCTTTCAAAACCAGTGCAATCGACCACTATGCGACCCCAGCTTAATAACTTTTTCCTTCTGCGTATCTTTTTCTAGTTCCCTATATATCATCATAATAGTATATACCTACAACCTTCTATAAAAAATAAAATAAAGGGTCCAAATAACAGCCAGTACTGTTAGATTGGTACATCAAAAACCACCAGTAAATTCTGGATTTATCCAATTACCTTGATTCTTAATACTTTAACCATAAAAATGCCGGTATTTATTCACTTGGCATGTGTTAACCTTGATACGTCATCTATGATCCTTTATTGTTAATAAGTATTAAGCTACCAAAAGCTAATACAAAAACATGATTTATAATCATGATATTTGCTATTATTCTACGTAATCCTGTAGAGGATTGATGTCTTTTCTTGTTTTCGTTACCGAACCCCAAATCATTAAACTATGTTATATCTGCTATTGACTTTAACTTAGTAGTAGCATTAACTACTTCCAGTCTAGCATCTATATCATGATATATTTCCATCCACTTACGAAGAGCATCCTGCTTTTCCCTCTCATCAAAATAGCGCTCAACACAAACAGGAACAGCACTACTATCACTTTTTAGATGTCTTAGTGCTTGAGTAGCGGTATAATCACTCATTGCATTGTAAGTTTCTTCTACAAGCCTACATAGTTTTCTACTATACACTAACCATGTATGTATACTCCAATTATAGCTATGCATAGAAACCATAGTTGTAAGATTGGTTACTTCAATATCAACCTTAAGTTTAGCATACTCTACCGCAAGATCTTCGTTTGCTTGAGCTAACGACTTAATTTCTTTACGCTGCTCTTCTTCAGAACCTAACAAAGGTTTCTCATTAGACATCTGTGCAGAATAGGTACCAATACATTCTGTATTGCTAGCTATTTTTTTCTCAATTAATTTTAGTTTCTTCAGAGCCTCAATAATCGTTATCATATTCTTACAATCTCCTTAGTTTTATTAATTAGAACATACATATACAATAGTATTATATTGATAGAAATAGTATTCTATCATTGAGCTACGCTAGCTTAATCTTTAAATAATTCATCTCTTAATAATTCATCTCCTGTTCTTTTTAATTCTTCAGATACACTTTCTTTCCACAAAGTCGTTCTACGTACGTTTTCGTTACTATCTATAATAGATGTAATAACTAAATACACAGTGAAAATAGCATACCCAATACAAACACTTAAAATACAAAAATAAATTAAATTAACTAACTCAATCATTACTAATTTCTCCAAAGGAAACTTACGTTGATACCAAAAATAGTCAACGGTCAATACTATTTATACAATTAGTATAATATCTTTTCATTTGTTTTTCTATAAGTTTTGTATTTTCTAAAGCAAAAGATAATGCATATGAAATTGCATCATTACTTAGCTGAGGATAATTACGTTGTATATTTTGAAGTCCAGTAGAAAGTTCAGACAAGGATTTTCCTTCTGCTATGTATAATTCCCATAAATGCCATATACAGATATTAGTTAGAAAAATACAATGATCACCATCATATGAATTTGTATCTGTAGATACCATAGGAAATACAATTTTTATCATAGGTTTTTTCTATTAAATCTAGTTTAGATGTAACATCAACTACAGAAATATCTGGTAAATTAATTTTTAGTAATAGTTTCATTATAAAGATATTCCTTATACTCTTTAATATTTATACGCAATAGTATAACAAAACAAATTGTTACACATCCTATTGATATTAATGGAGTTATTGTTCCACTATTAGCTATACTTGAACTTAAAGCTAAACAACCAAGTATATAAGCAATTCTATAAGCAAATTTCATATATTTAATTCCTCATTAAATTATATTATTGAATGGATGATATACCAAAATATTCATATATTATTAGTAATTATCCTTTAATACAGTTAATACAATCTGGACAAATAACCTCTGGAATTAAAGTCCAACCTTTTTCTTCTGCTATTTTCTTTTCAGTTACCTCTGTAGCACCAGCAAAAAAGTGTTCTCTCTTACACTTTGTACATTTAAGATTTAGCATCTATTTCTTTAAGTATCCTAAAAGCATCTATAACATCTAATACAAGAGAATGACTTATAGAAAGATGAACATCTTCTATAATTTGCATTGAACTTGACTTAATATCTATAGCTATATCTACTTCTTTGGATAGTTTTCCTTTCCCACTATTGCCAAGCAATCCAATAGTTGTATTATTCATTTCCTTAGCAGTATCTACTGCATTAAGTATATTTTTAGAGTTACCACTACCACTAAACACAATTAATAAATCATTTTCTTTCATAAAATATTCAAGTTGTTGGGAAAAAATAAAATCATAATCAAAATCATTTCCTATAGCGGTAATTAAAGGAGTACTATCAGATAAACAATTAGCATATACTTGCTTATTTGTTTGATCGTGTACTAGCTTTACAAGATCATTTTTAAAATGACTTGCTGTAGCTGAACTACCGCCATTACCAGCTAAAAATATATTATTCTTATCTACTATTGCTCGAACTATATTAAGTTTAGCAGAAAGTATAGGAGGTATTTCAAGATTAGTTAGTACTTCAATTAAATCTTCTGTATATGTTTTCATATTATCTTTTTATCTTTCTTCTTTCTACTTTATATAGTATAGCACAATTTTTCTATAATATATAGTAGAAAATAAATAATACCTTTCTGTTATATCGTAGTAAGTTGTTGGATAATATTTAATTTATAATATATCCTAAGAAATACAATCTTCTGATGATGGTTTCCATTTAGCTTCTTCTCCACACTTCGGACAAATAGCACACTCACTTTCTTCTGCTTTTATTTGTTCATCCTCTGAAACACCTATAATTCCATCTTCATAAACATTAGTTACACACCCATTAGGATACACTAGTATTCCTAACTCATACTTACTACCATTATCATTATATAATGGTACCACAAATCTGTCTGGATTACAGTTATTCAAACATTTCCACATAACTTTATATTCCTTCTACTCTATCATCTACAATTAAATACCATTATTTTATGGTAGGCCTGTAAAAGATTACACCTATAGTTTTTCTAATTTTACAGGAACCAAATACTCTAATATATACTTGCTTGTTTCTTCTGACATGCATATATTACAAGAATATAGAAAACGTTTATGTTCTATATACTTGTTTACTAAATTAGTTTGATTATAAGAAATATACCAACTTGAGGAATAATTAAAATCAAACAAAATATTCATGACAGGACTTTCACACGTATTATCTATTTTTATTTGAAATTTACTAATAGGGATAGTACTAAATACATATGTATTATCTTTCTTCCAACATACTCTTATAGCATCATATCCTTCCATACTAAAACTACCACTACTAAATATCCAACCTGTATCTACAGATACTTTAATATTTTTTGTTTCACAAAATGCATATATATGTAAATTAGGAGTAAATCCACATTGCTTTAATATTGTTATATTTTTGTTTACTCTTTCTGGATAACGATTGAGACCAGTATAATTAACAAAATAATCAGTTACATCTTTGTTATAAGAAATCTTTTCTTTATTAGAGCACCCAGCAAGAATTAAAATACTAAGTATAATAATACCACATATAAATATCTTTTTCATATTTTTTCTCCAAAAAATAAATAAATTATTTTCTCCAAATAGGGAACATTCTACTCTAACTTTCGTCTATTTCCTTTAGATAATAAAGTAAATATTATTCCTAAAATACCAAAGAAAAATCCATAAAAACATCCTAAACCACTCATTCCTTTACGGCTACCCATCTCTTCACAGACAACAGCAAAGATAACAGCATATACTACTATACTTATAGTATAAATTCCAGATATATCTTCCATTTATTTCTTCTTTCGTAATTTATCTTTTGTCTTTTTAGGTATTTTTTCTGGTTCTGGATATGTTGCTGGAAACTTTTTATCAAAATCTTTTAATAGTTTATTAGACACACATATACCTCTTTATCTGGCTATATTCGCAAAAACAAAAATTATCAGTGCAATAATGCCAACTATAAAAGCGGACAAGTTTACTACTCGTAGACAATTAACTGCAGTATTACACAAGTATTTTGTAATTGAAGGCTCTTTTTGCTTTTTTTTCCATGCAATTATACTAAGAAAATAAGATACTACAATAAGAACTAAACAACTACCAAATGCTATAATAGCGACAAGCAAACTATCTACTTGTTGTAATACTTTGGTAGTATTTGTCACAAGTGCCAAGGCTATTGCAATACCTGCAGAAGAAATAGTAGTGATATATTTATCAAACAAAAGTTCAGATTCTGAAGTCTTACTTAATATTTCACTTTTTTTCATTTTATTTTCTCAAAATAGGGAACATTCTACTCTAACTTTCGTCTAATAACTATAGAGAGTAATTACTCTCTTCGTTGAGTCGTAGTCAACGTAAGTATAGTTAGATTTGGCATTTGATTATAGGTCTACGACACCTATAGTTAGATGCCATTATTTTATGGTGGGCCGTGGAGGTTACGATCCTCCGACCTACCCGTTATGAGCGGGTGGCTCTACCACTGAGCTAACGGCCCCCAATTTTTATACAAAGGATACTTTTTATGAAACAGTCAACAGAAACACTATTAAACAACTTACATAACTTCTATACTACACATTCCAGATCTCCAACAAAAAAAGACTTTACAAACTATAATACATATTCTAGACGATTCGGAAGTTGGAATAATGCTTTAAGGGCCGCTAATTTACCTTCCTTAATTTTATATTTGGTGGAGGAGGAGGGAGTCGAACCCTCACGCTCTTAACGAGCTTGGGATTTTCATACCACTATAGTTTTCACTACCTATTAATTAATAGTTTGTGGTCTGGACTTTATCTTCACCATACTCATTAGAGTTTAGGTGTGGCACGTAAAGTCTCTACACTCATCTACATATATATGTAGACTAGCTCGGCATTCCCATAACCAAAGTATTCACCGAATTAGTGCCATCCACTTATTATGTTTCCACAATAAGGCTCTTCCGAGATATAAGTTTGTTTGTCACCAAATTAGTTGGATATAAACTCTTATCCTTTACCTTACCAGCACAATGTTTTGAACAATAAGGACCAGTACTTTTTTATACTTTGTATTTATAATTCTCTGACTAAGTTGTTTTGCAGAAAGTATAAATACACTATTACATACTGGATATATAAATTGCTGAGGTAATCTGGTTTTAGAATCTATATAACTATGAATGTTTCTATCTAATATTCTTAAATTAGTTATAGCATTATCAGTAACATCTTGGTTAATATGATCTACAGTTTCTGTTTCAGAAAGATAACGGTCTAAATGTATTTCCATAATATACTTAGGATAAGAAACAGTTTTCTTTGTTCCATCTAAATATAGAAGAACAATCCTATATCTATTATCTGTATTACATTTATAAGGACCATATACTTTTTTACATTCTCGTAGATCAACACTTATACCTCTACTTATCAAAGTCCCATGTGTCTGCCATTCCACCACTCCCCCATAAACTTAGCCATTTAAACCTTCTTTAAATGTCTATCAATCCACTCATCTATTTCTTCATCTGTAGCTTCTGGTTTATCCATTTGCTTTTTTATATAATCGTCTATCCTATCCTTTAAAGATTTAATATTTTTCTTTTTATTCATTTTATATCTCTTAAATACAAAAAGGCGGCCCAAGGGTAGAGTTTCACTACTAGCCTATGGGTTAGTAAGGTGTATACACCTATCTAACTCGCAAGACGCCTATTACGCTTTGGATCACAAAACAAATTGGTAACCTGGATGAGATTTAAACCCATGATACGACCGTGATAGTTTGGTAGGACATGTGGGATTTGAACCCACGTTCTCCACTTTGAAAGAGTGGTGAGATTACCTGCCTACTCTAATGTCCCATAACTGTTTTGGTTTCAAACTTATTACACTTTCTAACATTATTTGGAAAATTCGGATTTGATATTATATCAACAACAATTTCTGGAGTTAATCCAAGCTCATGCACAGCTCGTATTCGTTTTGATGCTATATATTCTACATATAATATTTGAGTATCATCCCATTCTTTTCTTTGCCACCATATTCACCATCCAGGACGGTGTTCTTTTTCATATTCTTCTCCAAGCCAATCTTCTAATATAGCAAGACCATCCATTGTACTACTTATAGCTTCTACTGGTGAATATACACACCTCTATTATACACTATTTCTATAAAAATATCAAGTCTTTTTATTAGAAGATTTAATACCTTTACTAGACTTCATAATAGGAGATGGCTTTTCACCTTCTCCTTCTAATGTAGCCTGAATTAACCACTCAAGTGGAATTCCCATATCATCTGCTTCTTTCTGTAGTTTATCCACATCCATTATATTTCTCCTTTTAGAAATTCAATAACCGCCTCCACATGAACTACCAGTAAAAGGTTGTTTAAAATCTAGGTCATTATAATATTCTTTTCCTCTTCTCTCATTATTATTTCCATAAATAATAGCAGAACAAATAAGCATTAATACTAAAAGAAACACCAAACCTTTTTGCCAAATAGATAATGATGACGCAAGAGTTATAATCATAAAAGGACTTGTAAGAAATATTACAGCCATACCAAGTCCACCACCAGATCCTTCATCTTTGTTATATCTACGCATAATTATTGCCTTTCTATGTGTGGCATAATTTTTCCACAATATACACAAAATATATGTTTTATATGCCCGGATCTCCTTTTATATATATTAGATTTAGGCAATGGAAAAATATTACCACACCCAGAACAATAAAATTCTTTTATTACCATTGAGTTTATATGTGGGCGTTTCATATCTTATTTAGCTTTCTATTTATCAAGATTTAATAGTTTCCACACCTCTTCCAAAGCAACTGTATCTTTTTTATCCATTTCAAGTACTGATTTTATACTCTTTATAATCTCTTTTGTTTCTTCTATCTTCTTATTAATAATCTTATTCCAAGCCTTTATAACTATAGAATAGACAAATACATTTGGATAAAAAAGATCATTCTTAAAGTAGAAATCAATAGACTTATTGTGTACAAATGCTAGTACAGCGCCAATCGCAGCACTTCTTGACTCTCCAGCATCACAAGATATTACAATCTCTCCAATAATATCAAAATTTTCTATTTTAAGTCTTTGTTCATTATCCTCAAGATAATTCTACACAAATTTATATATTCTTTCTGCTATTACAAATTTTTCCATTATTATATACATATGTATCCTTACAAATTAGAGCATCTAGTAAAATCTGTTACTAACTTTCTTTTACCAAAAATGGATACGAAAGATAGTAATATGAAATACATAATCTAAATACACAATTAGAAACCTGTTAAAGAGACTGCGTGCGTACTTTGTTAAATGAAATCAATACATTAATCTTACTAGATGCCAACCCATTTATTTTCACTTCCTGAGTTGATTAGAAGCTATACTAATGTTTGTAATATTTTACTAAACCTTAGCATTTTCAAAAAATTCATTTAACCACTCTGGTATAAAATCTGAATTTCCTTCTGGAATTTTTTCTTTAGACCTATTTACTCGTTCCACAGCAGCTAAATATTCAGGATCATTCATAAACTTCTTATTCTTTTTTTTCTTCCAACAAGCATTACATAATCTATGTAATCTAAAAACATCAACACATCCACATTCTCTACAAACAATACTAAACTCTTTCAAAGATTATCTACTCCATAGATATAATCTTAATATCTTCAATTGTACTATTGAAATTATCATAATCGAGATTTGATTGAAGAGTAGTCATTATATATTCTATAGGAATAACATCCTCTTCAGCAAAACTATCGACATCAGCATCTATTTTAAGTTCAAAAGTTATAATCATTCTGTTCTCCTTAAATACTAATTAATATTACATTTCATCTTCTTTACCATAAGTGTGTTCTACAAACATAGGATCAATAATTACAACAGTATCACAATACCAACAAGATCTTTTAACACAATCTGAAGGTAATACATTTATAGTATTTAACTCTCCACAATCTGGACAAATCCATTCATATCCAGAAGCAATTAAATCTATTTGTTGAATAACATATTCTTCATTAAATAATGACATAGTTTATATTTCCTCAAATTTAGGAGTTATAGATTCAGTTATATATGTTATATGATTATAATAAGTTATACTAGCTATATTATCAATAAACCAATCAATAGCTTCTTCTTTTGTTGCTAATCTTCCATCATTCCAATCTAATGCAGCAATACTTTTGAGATCTTCATCAGAGAGTATTACCTTAATATCAAAACTAATAGACATTTGTTTCTTCTCCTAAAGAACTAAAAAATTAATTATCGAGTTGTCGCATCAATTTGGCGATTTGATAATAGTGATCACCTTCAAGCATTTTCAGCGTCAAGTTGCGCGATTCCAAAAGGCACTTCTGCCGCTTGAGATATGCATTCTCTTCGTGGAGTATGTCGATCTGTACCTGTAGCCTTTCATTCATTTCAATTCTACTTTGGCGTTTGAGGTGTGCAATATACACACAACATATATGAGAAATGGTATCTGAACGCAATCGCAACGAATGATATGCTTTCACCATTTGCTTAATGTTAAGTTCTCCAACTCCGTCAATCATCATAAAGATACCACCTGCCACCAGCTATACATAAACGGGTAGATCGTCTGCGACCGGGAACCGCACGATACATTAATGGCGGCAGGCTCTCTAATGCCTGTCACTCGCCATTTAAACTTCTGCTCACTCCCTGGGTGGATATCAACAAGTACCGTTCCGATATGCACCTTCTTGTGTAGGGGCCGTGAATCGCGGGAGATCATACGGAGATTGGGGTTCTTTGCCAACTCGTTTACCGTGAAATGATATATCCACACATCAGGCGCACGTTCGACCAAGAAATATCCATGGTGGCGAATAATTACAGTGAATGGCGATTGATCTTCGCCAAGAGCAAACTTGTCTCCTTTCTCTAGATTTGCCGCTATCCACTTCGCATTGTTCCAATCCTCGGAACGTGCAGGTTCGGGCGGTGTCTTCAGCACTTCTTCAGTTTCGTCAACGTCGTCTCGCTCATGCCACTTGAGATGATCGGTCAACAAACACTCGTTGCTCTGACACCAATCCTCAAGCTTGCACAACTTATCATCGCGTGCCATACCTGAATACAATACAGTTATAGACTCACGTTCTGGGAACACTATCAATTCGTCCTCTATGGCATCACGTACCTCTTTCTGCACGAACTCACGACCATACACTACAATACGAGTGGTTCGTCTTAACTTTTCCGACTCCCCGTAGTGTTGGCGCAATAAATTGTTACCATCGTAAAACTTAATGTCCATATCAGATTTCTTATGCATTCTACTATCAGGTCGGACGAAAATATGATCACCATTAGTTATCCTGTCCATCAATCTATTCCTCGCTTTCTTTGTTAATAATTATTATTAAAGGGTGGAATAGCACAGGCTTAAATCTAAAACCACTAACATCTCTCAACAATGGTATACCAAATGTAAGTCTATTTAGTAGTTTGTCCTAACATCATAATATTCTGATCGTTAGTACTACTATTTCATATCTTTTAAAATTTGGTAGAGCTGATAAAAATTATTATATTATTCTATCTCTTATTTATTTGACTCTAACTCTATGCTTGGAAGTATATTAGCAATTGGAGTAACGCTATTATTTGTATAGTCCACAACTATTGGAAAAGCATAGCATGTAACTCTACTTTCAATATAGATTGGTGATACAGTCCGTTTACCATCAACGGTAACAACTGCTCGTATCCAAGTTGCTATACTATTTTTAGAAGAGTATAATCCATTAGGCTCTGCTTGCTCTATTACAGTTTTGTGATATTCAGATTTAAGTGGATTTGTTAACTGAACATCATAAGGTATTGGATATCCTATTGTTTCAGCATATCCTTCTATTGTTCCTAAATCACTTCTCCATACAGTCCAAGTTCTAACTTCTTCATTTCGTGCTTCATACAGCTGTATTGCTACATCTCTTTCCAATGAATATTCAAACTTTGGAATAGGTTGTGCTATATTGTATTGCTTTTGTTGTTTTCTAACAGATTGTGAAGTTGCTTGTTCACCTGAACATCCGATAAATACTGTCAATACTGCACATATAACTAATACTACAGTAACTACTTGTAAGTATTTCTTTACTTTAATCATCTTATTGTTATCTCCTTGGGTTATCTTTTTGTGATAGTTTTGAAGTTTCTTTATCAATTTGTGCATTAAGTGCAGATAAGTGATTTTGGTTACTGGCAATTAATTTAGAATAATCTTTACCAGTTTCTAACTGTGCTATCTCATATTTAATAATTTCAGCTTCAATCTCTTTAATTTCAGCATTTATATTAAGTATCTTACTTTGAGATGCTTCAATATACTGATGACTGGATGTAAAAACCTTCCTTTCATATTTTAACCAAGCAGGTTTTACAAAATAAACTAATACAATTAATAAAACTATACAAAGTACTGCCACTATTAATGTCTTTAATATATTCATATATTATTATCTCCCTTTAATTTACGTCCAGCTTCTCGACTTGTGCAATATGCATCTTGGCAAGATGGTAACAGTTTTGCGAGAAGAGCTGCTCTGTTGCTGCCACCATATCCTTTTCGACGCCATATAGCGCTGCTGTATAGTGTGCCACAAACAGCGCGTCAGCTATTTGCTTCTCGCGCGATATACCTCTCTGATAGCGTCTTACTCCATCTTTACCTGTCCACTTGAGCGGATATATGTGTTCATTCTTGATTTTCTTAGTCATCAGGTCGTTCCTCCTTACTTTCTTTGTTAGTAATTATTATTAAAGGCAAGTCTCTGTAGTTTCATTGGATTTATAAACTTATTTTCTAATGATGCTAGAGATAAAAATTCATTTGCTATTGCTCTTGAATCTTCACTGTTATTTATATACTATTATCTCCTTTAAAATTGGTGGAGCTGGCGAGACATGTAATCTGTTTATTACTAAACAGCATGGACTATCTCTTCATCCTAATAATACATCATTAGGAGACTGGCGTATTATAGAAGACTTAAATTTACTAATAATAGTATACTATCTTCTATCCTTCCAATTGGAAGAGTCTCTGCAGGGCTTGCACCCCTCAAGATTACCCTACCCATGTAGGGTTTCCTTGATATAAGCCAGTTGTTCGATCTGGATTACTCCAGAAAGCGACCCTTACTGAATCGAACTCGCGTCCAATAAGCTTGATATACATTTTCATTCACATGTTTAGTTACTACCTTCGCTATTCAGATCCAGCCTCTGGTTGTAACATGTTATTAGCTGGCTTCCTAGATTCTTATCTTAGCTTTGTTTAGAATCATATTACAAGAGGATCTAACTAGATCTTCTCCACAAAGAGCAGTCTCGTTTAATTTTACACCAATACATACTCACCAAGACTTAGAAATATATATGATGTGGCTGTCTGGTTAGGCAGCCATAGGAACTGGTACAAAAGCACCAGTTGATCGACCAGCAAAAGGTACGCTGTCAATTATTTGTTTGATTGAAAGTTTAAAGAGGCCAACAATCATCCTCTACATGCAAATACATAACAATAACTCACTGTCGAAACCAACTTCAGCCCCATTTCTTATTTACTAATTCATAATAGACTTCGAAAATATTTTCTATAGTTTCTACTCACTACCCCAAGCATCAAATATAATTTCTTCAATATGATGTTCAGTTGTACCTTTATCTCTTTTAGTTACAAAAAGATGCTGTGTCTTAAGATACTCTTCTGCTTTTTCTTTAGAACTAAATACACACTCAACACCATAATCTCCATACTCACCAGAATAAATAGCATATACTTTTCTTTTACAGCTAGTTTTAACAGACATAATGTATCCTTTTATTTTTTACTAACATTTATATCTATAACATAGCCAAGGCTCCAAAAAAGCCATACAATCTCATTAAAATGAATATTCTTACCTCCACGAAGAGTATCTCTAATCCAACGATTAGATTTACCACTACGTTTAGCAAGTTGACTAATAGAAATATTTTGTTCAACCATAATATCACATAGTTGTTCAGTAAGTTTTACTATCACTACTTCATATTGATAGCCATAATCATCAGAAAGATCATAAGAAAGATCATCAATATTTTCTATATTCATTTTTACTATTCCTATTCCTTACCCCAAGCATTATCGGCAATTATCTGTATTCGTTTTTCATTAACTATTTTTATAGCCAAAATAAATAGCATATACTTTTCTTTTTCTATAATTCATATTATACCGTATCTTCTATACTATGTCAACAACAACTCTAGGAGATGTATCTGTAGAATATATTCTAGTTGTAGATAAATCTATAGTATCGCACCCTACTAAATCTTCTTCAAGTTTGATAACTATTTTCTTATTATCTTTAAGTATGTCACATAAACACTCCTTACTACCATTTATAGTATCTATAAACATAGATTTAATATAGTTTTCATTACCTATAAATAATTTAGATAATTGATTATTTATTGATTTACGAAAAGCTATATATTCTTTATTTACAATATCAGTAGAATAATGAAGCAAAGAGAAATAACTACGTACATATACGTCTATTAGTTCCTCTGGAACACAATTATGTTTGTTAACATAATCTTTATCTAGAATAAGTATATGAGAAACAACATTCTCATCTTTAGTTTTATTATATGCATTTATTTTACAATATAATATGTCAGTATTATCACAATAAAGAACTAAATAAAGATTTGGTAATATACTAAAATCAGAAATAGTAAAATCCTTATTATGCCATATCATAACTGTATCAAAAGCTATTTCACATATACATGATCCAGAAAGAATTTCCTTATGAATTTCATTAGGATTTTCTATTAAATAAAGAGAAACAGAACTTATTTTTGGTATACTATTATACCAAGAATAACTTGAGCCTTTTGTATTAAGTTTTCCACAATATTTATTATCTGGTAACACCACTTTTGGTTTACCTTCTTTTCCTACATATGAAAATTCACAATCAGACATAGCAAAAGTTTGTGCTATAGAGTCAAATGACTCTAACAAAAAAGTATCTGAATCTACTCTTATGTCTGATATATCAGAAGACACATACCCATACCTACCGCTACATGAAACAAGATTAGAAAGATGGTGTATACTCTTTAATTCAGGAATAGCCTCTGGTAAGCTTACACCAAGAGATAATCCTTCTTTATACTGTTCATAAGATAATCTATGAGAAAATCCCTGAATAGAATTAATATATTCATAAAGTATTCTTTTAATTTCTTTTGTAAACTCAGAAAAAAAAGTATTATATACAAATCCTTTTCTATCAGGAAGTTTAAACTCAAGCTCTGTACATTTTTCTGTAACATCACATTTTACAAAAAGATCAAGCAATGATGGAAAAGAATATTCTCTAAAGGTATGTCCAAAGAAGTTTATATTGGAATCATAAGTATTAGTAGTATCTTTTTTTTTAAATATTCCAACATTTATACCATAAACTTCTACTACATCAAGAGCTTCATTAAGAAAATTTGTTTGCTCTAACATTTCACCATTAATAGAAATAGTAATAGGAAGATATCTACATATGTCTTTTAATCTACTTATAGGATCAAATACATCATTAAAAGATATTACAAGTTTTGTACCAACAACATTGAAAGAATAGGATAACTTTTCTACTTTTATAGAAGATTCTCCAGTAAAACATTCTGGAGTAAGATGTATCTTCCAATTGTTACTACTAACTATAGTATTTGTTCTACTTAAACTGAAAAATCCAATACCTGCAGGATCTTCTATAGAAGATAAATCATTCCATGATGATTTTCCAAATGTAAGTATATCCTTTGGATTATCTATACCTTTTCCATTATCATGTATAGTTATCTCATATTTATCAGATATATAATCTAAGCACTTAACAAGAATACTAATATGAGATGCACACGCACGTCTTGAATTTTGCAAAAGTTCAAAAATTATAGTATTAAAGCTATTATCAAAAAATCTACTACACTTTTTTAATAGTGTGGGTGACACACTCGCTTGAAATTCCGTTTGCATTGAGATGCTCCACTAATGATTGAGATAATTTATTTTTTCTAAACCATTCAATAATATGATTACGAGATTCATTCAATATTTGATTAATTCTAGAAGAAGATTTATTAAACTTTTTTCCTAATTCATCTAAAGTATATCCTTCACTTTTAAGAATAACTATCTCTCTATCTCGTTTTTTAAGACTTGATAACGATGCAACAATATCATTAACATATAACATACTTTCAGAAAATTCATTTATATGAGATTTTGTTATATCTTCATTTAGTGGCTTGCTAATTGGAATAAGAGAACCAGCTTTGCCTAAAAGTTTCAATACTTTTTTTTCTTTATAACCTAATACTTTAGCTATTTCTGCAATACTTGGTTGTCTATTTAATTCTATATATAATTTATATATAGCAGAATTTATTTTCCATGAATGTTTTGTACCAGATCTATTCCATGATAATTGAATAATATCAGCTCTAAGTGCTCTACGAATAACAGTTATTGCATATGAATCAAACTTTGTATTTTTATTAAGATCATATGTTAATAAACAATTAAATAATGCAATTGATCCTATTTGTACAAGATCTTCATATTCTAAATATAAAGGTATTTGTCTAAAACAATTTTTAATAGTAGCATGTACTAAATAAAGAAATTCAGGTAGGGCTTTATCAATAGCCCTACCTTTTTCTTCTTTACACATACAATTAGCTATTTCAACAGCCAAATTCTGTGATTTTTGTGACATGTATATACACGCTATTCTGCAAATGGATCATACGCTACGTCTTCTGCTTCTGCTGAAGGATCAGGCTTATTAGAAACAGTAGTAACATTATCATTATTATCAGAAGATACTTTCCTTTTTGTTATCTGAGGAAGCATAAATGTACTAAGTTGAGGAATAGTTCGTTCTATCTCATCTTTTACAAATACATTCATACTACATTCTCCTTGCACAATTACTTGGTCTCCAACACAAGGAGGAGCAGCTTCCATTGCTTCAGCAGTTTTTGTCCAAGCAGTTATATTCCAAAAATCGCTTTTAGAATCCTCTCCTTCTTTAGTATATTTTGGTACACCAATTTTGAATGAACAAAGCTTTTTACCAGTAGGTGTCTCCTTAAATTCAGGCTCATTTGCTACATATCCTTGAAGAATACAGGTGTTAATTAGTTTCGACATTATTAAAATACTTCCTTTCTAAGTTTTAACCAACGTTTATAAATGTCTACATATGCTCTATTATTTTTATTTTGTAGATGTTCTAATGCTTCACACTTTCCATATGAAGCTAGCTCCTTTATTTCTTCAATTGTAGCGCTAGCTTCTAATACAATATATGAAGCATACCATCCTAATTTATACCCAATAAAACCTCCAATAAATCCTCCAATTAAATTACCAATTCCAGGAAGAGCAATACCAACAAGTACGCCAAGACCTCCAGCTAATCGAGAAGCATCTTTCTTACCATTGTATTGTATTCTGGTTATTAGTTTTTTTAGTTTATCTGATAGCTCATATGCAATATCATAATTGCCAAGATCAAAACATTTTTGTATATTATCAAATTTAGTATTAACTTCTTCTAAGAAATCTTCATTCAACGCAGAAGACATAATAATTTTCCTTTTAGTTTTAATACACTTAAAATTTCTTATATGTATTATACGTATTTTGTAGTGCTGTATATCTATTATGATAACTTATCATATTACTATACCGATTATATACAGATAAATCAATGTCATAATCAACTAGAAAATCTTTTTTCGTATTTATTATACTAAATTGTTTACCACATGTATTTTCTAATAACTTATAAAGTTCATATGTATTAATAGTATTAGTAGTAGAAATTGGCATAGTAATAATGCCACCATCGCTTAGTTTACAACTATCTACAGAAAACGCTGTATTAGCAATCATAGTTGCAGCATCATCTATATAAATATAATCTCTTTGTTGATATAGACTACCAATTATAGGTAGTTCTGTTATGATACCACAAAATGCTGTATGTATAAGACCATAATGTTGTCCAGGACCATATACAGAAGTTAATCTAAGATTATATATACTTCCACCATACTTACTATATAAACTATTTATTAGTGCCTCACATGCAATCTTACTTGCAGCATATGGGCTTGAATTAAATTGTAACCGTGAAGCAGCAAGATATGAAGATATATTTAGAATTGTAGTTTTATTTTCTCTATATAACTCTTCAATAGCTTCTACTAATACACTTGTACTACAAACAGAGTTTCCAATACTTTCTTTATTGTTTCCAAGACCTCCTGCTGCGTGTATGACTATATCAGGCTCATATAGAGCTATAATTGATTTAACTCTAGCTTTATTATTTAAATCAACTTTAGAAACTATAATATCACACCAATTTTTATAATATTCACCATCATCAATAGATGAATAATCATAGTTTTTACAATCTAATGCTATTATATTTAAAATATATTTATCACTATCTTTATGTTTCCAATATCTATATCGTGATGATAGTTCTTTAATAATAGCAGATCCTATAAATCCACACGCTCCTGTAACTAAAATAGTCATAAGTATTTACTCTCCATATATACTTTTAATATAATCTACATTAAATAAATTAATAAATTTATCATCATCACTCTCTGCAAATAGTTATGTAGTATCATTACAAATATCTACAAGCGCACTTTCAGATACAAAATTAGCAAATATAGATTCATTAGAATTATTAAAAAAGAATTCAAATTTCATCAGTACATTATCCTTTCTTTGCTGTATATGGGCATAGCTGCTCTTCTAACACCATGCCCACATACATTGTTATGAGTAGTACGTCGTCGTAACCGCGAAACAAACTTAACTTATCAAGAATTAGAAGGATATAATTCTATATCCATATCAGCATCCGCTAATATAATTGACATTAAATGGCCTACATCATTCCACTCTAATCTACCTAATCCACAACCCAAAGGAGGTATTGCTATAGATGTAATACCAAGAGATTTATAATTATCTAACAAATAATTTAATCCATCTTCTACATAATCAAGTCTAGATGGATCTTTCCAATGTAACTTAGTAGGAAAATTAAGAATCCATGGCTTTGTTTTTGTATATAACCAAAGATGCCCAGGACGTATCAACTTTTCTTTACATATAAGTATATAATCACTATACATATCAGGAAATTTATTTCTAAATTGTAATGTCAATCCTGTCCCCATTGTACCAACACAATTTACTGGATTAACAAGAACCTGAGCTTTTGAATGAAAGATATTTCCTTTAAGTATATAAGAGATTGACATTATACTTTCCCTTCTTAGAGTATAAAATTTCTAAAGCATATTTAACTGTTTATTATCCTCTATACCATCTACGTTTCTAATGAAAATCAGTTCTATTAGTCTTTTCTAAATATGCTTCACTCCTACTTTTCAATATAACTCTACCAAGATTATAAGCAAATCTTTCCTCTATTGGTTTAATAACAGAACCTTCCTTCATTTGATTCGGAGCGATAGTAGACATACCTTCAGTACATTCTTTTACTTTATCCATTGAAAACTTTCCAGTATACAGCACAGGAACGGTTTTCAATCCCATAATACCACAGCAACTAATTACCTCTTGCCAAGGAAGGTATACCCCATCTACCATAATATCAAAGATAACAAGTTCTTGCTTTTCACAGCCATAAGTAAGGTCTTGTACGCCCTTACCATATATTTCTCCATATAGTATTATTTGTATAACTTCTTTATCTCTTCCAAGGATAGCAAATAATTCATGAAGCTTATCAATAAGCTTGAATTCCTTTACTATTTTATGATATACAAATGGATTAGTTTTAATTATTTTACTAAGCATAAAATTAGGAAAATGCTCGGTCTTTAGTCTAAATATCTTCTGTATAAACTTAAAACAAGTTTTAACATTATATACTGGAATAGATTCTACATGAATTTTATTATGACTACCAACATAGATCTTATCGCTTATACGTCCAACTCGAAAATTTGTACCATGAATCTTCTCAGTTATAGTTACTTGCTCACCATCTTCAAAGACATCAGGATAATTCTTTATATCTTCCATATCTGTATATTTAGAAAACACAGGATCATTATCTCTTAAGAATCCAGATTGGCCACTACCAAAAAACTTACTGGTAGATTTTGTTTCTTGGGGCTTATACTTTGTTATATTAAGCATAGAAGTAACATCTTGACCAACAGATACATTATAAGCACTGGCTGGTAGTAAAATACCCTGAGATATATTACCTCTGAGTTTAATTGTATGAACTCTTCTATTTTTTAGTCGTACAAACTTAGCACCCTCACAAACAAGTTTCTGCTTATACTCTTCTATAGATACATTTTTTGAAGGCATATCAAGAAATGAAAACTCTTCAGTATCTGGAACAACAGAATCAATTGGAATATAAATACCAAGAGATTCATTCTTAAAATCTTCAGTTCGAACAACACATTGCCAACCTTTAATGTGTGCTATCGAAAGTCTATCTGAATTTGGACAAGGTTTTAATTTAAATGGTACTACTTCTACTTTATGTTCTGACATATATACTTATTCTCCTAAGAAAGATTCAGACAATTTATTATATTCTTCACAAGCAATAGCAATTTCTTCAGCTTCTTTCTTACCAGAAAGAGGTCCTTCTAATCTAGATTCTCTATTAGAATTAATCCAAAACTCTAAAACTTCTATCTCAAAAGGAGTCATTGTACCGCCAATATTACACTAATGACCATTTGGAGTATAATGAGCTGGAGGATCTCCATATCCAGTATGTCCATGTTCTACCATAACATGAAGTTGTCTTTTCTGAAAATGTTCCATTCCCAATATATGATCATACTTAGAATCAGAGGCAACACAGTCCATACGCTTTCCACATGCTTGGCACTCAAGGACAAAAAGAGCAACTTCATTAGCATAAATATTGCTTTGTAATCCTGGCATAAACATTACATATCTTGGTGTACCATGTTCATCATACCAAAGTGGTTCGCTATCATTTGCTCTATTACGAATATCTTTATACTGTTGTTTCATTTTTATTTACCTTCTATTAATCTATTAAATCCTTCTTGATTATCGTTTTAAAATACTTATGTAATACCTCAAGGCTAATAACATTTCCATAAATAGTTTCTTTCCATGGTAATTCTTCATATACCATATGCTGAAGTTTCCAGGCAGAAAATTGTCCAAATACATTATAGACTTCATCAAGAATTTCTTTTACATTCTGGCTATATATAGAAAAATCTATTTGCTTAGGAGTTGGTATTGGATTATTACCATATTTCTCATAGATATGGTATAAAGACGCCACTATAGGGCCGTGTATCCAAGCCTCAATAGATGCATTAAACAATGGCTTTTTGTAAATCGCAAGATAAACTCCTTGAGCATAGTACACAAGTTTCTGTAATTTTAGATTCGTTATTCCTTCGCCTGCATCTTCATCCACATAAGTCAAGAAGTACTCTGCTATGTGTTTAGCGTTTAACATATTATTTTCTTTCAACAATATCGTCTAACTCCTAAATATTTTGGCGGAAAGTAGATGATTTGAACATCTACGGGCAAAACCCGACCTTGGTTTAGCGACGGACCAGTACCTTACCACTCGGTCAACTTTCCTTATTATACTTTGGTGGGGATAGGGAGAATCGAACTCTCGTTTAACGATTTGGTGAGCCGGGTGAGATTTAAACTCACGACCTGCCAATTAAAAGTCGGCTGCTCTAAATCAACTGAGCTACCGGCCCAAAAATTAATTTATTTATTTTCTCAAAAAAGGAGGAATTCACACACTATGTGTAGAAGTAATAAATATAGGGTAAAGATTTTAATTTATTTTATCTAATTACCCTAAAGATTTCAATATAATCTACCGATAATATTAATAGAGAATAATTATATTCTCTCCATCGAGTCGTACCGATGTAATATGCATATAAGTTTTAGTGCCTAACCATAGGTATAAGTACGACATCTATGGTTAGGTGCTATTTTATTTTCTCTAATACAAAGTTTGTATTCCAATATCAGAGATATATGATTTATGTAAGGTAAAATTACCATCCTGTTCATTATATACTAATATAAAATGAGCATTACCAATCCTAATTTTATTTGGAGTATCCTCTAATTCTAAATAGAAAGGTATCAATACATCCCATAATATAAACTGTTCTGCATCTGCTTTTTCATCTTGAGGTGTTCCAGCTTTTACATGAGATCTCCATGTAGCTGTAATCTTAGAAGTTTTAGGTATATAGTTTGGTGCATCACCTCGTTTTACTGCGCTTCTAAACTCTTTCAAAGCAAAAGTTTTTGCTTGTGTTGACGTAGGTATAGGGCTAAATGGTCCACTGTTCCATATTATGCGTGACGACTTGTGTTGATTTGAACATCCATTAATCAAGAGTAAAAGTAAACAACATATACTAATACTAATAATTAATATATTTATTTTATTCATTATAGTTACACCTTTCCAAATCTAACAAAATATACAAATATAAGCCATAACAGTAAGAAAAGCAACAAGTATTAATGCAATAAAAGAGAGAACTATGTAATCTTCTGCCAAATACTCACTATTTATCTTAGGCATATTATACTTACGTTGTAAAATACAACTAAGTATTTTATAAATTGTATGGAATAGTAAAGTAACTATTAATATTCCACCAACAACTATTCCTAATACTATTAAAATTTGTATCATAGCTATATCTTTTTCTTATGCCAATTGTTATCAAAATCAGAAAGTGACATATAACGTATTCCAAGGTTTGAGATTGTGTCTCGGCTCATGCTGTCTATGATATCAGCTTTTCCTACAAAACTTACAGCAGCACAATCTGATACTTCTGATATTTCAACAACTTCCATATCAAGATTACCATTATCAACATCTTTTTCTACTACAAGTGTACCTAAAGGTATACTACGATGAAAAGAAAGTGATGTATCTTTATTATTATTCATTTTCTCTACCTTTCATTTGTATGTAATCTATTGTATCATGTATAGTATCTACTGTTGTAACACAACAATCTACTATATCCTTAAGTTTATAACTACTATATTCTGGCACAATATATCCCAAATCAATAAATCTTACATCATCTACATTTGTATACTTATTATAGTAACTAAAAACAGCAGAAGGATCAGTAAGCTTATTAAGAATATCACATTCCTTATATATCCATTTTTTATAAGAACAATCATTTATCCAATACGCATCTAGCCATATCTTTTCACACAAATCTTTATTAGAAATATTGTCTAAATTGAGTGTAACATAATAACACCATGGAAGAATATAAGATCTAACAATTCTTAAAGCTATACCACGGTAACAAAAGGTATATATAGATGCATGCTGTAATTCATGCTCACCAACAATTACTTTTTCTTTATTCTTCTTCATTTTTCCTATCTCTTTATAAGTATTTTCTTCATTGTATATAGTGTTAAAATAATAATTACTATAGCTAATATAGTATACCATGTATGTATGTATACAAATATACAACACATTACAAATAATATAACAATAACCATTAATAGCTTATCTATCATATCAACTTCCTTATCCAAAATATAAACACCTCTACAACCAAAACGTTTTATCCTTTTACTACAGCCATTGGAGTCAATGTATAGAAAATACTAACTAAGTCACTCTGCTCAGCCATTACAGTATCAATATTCTTATATGCTCCAGTTGCTTCATCCAAATCATTCTTATTCCGAATCGCATGTAAAATTCCCTGTGCTTCCATAGCATATACTTCTGTATCAAAATCGAGACTACGAATAGCTTCCTTGCGTCCCATACACCGACCAGCACCATGGCTACAGCTCATAAATGAGTCAGGATTACCCAAACCAGACACTATATAACTATGTGTACCTTGTGAGCCAGGAATGATACCAACTTCGTTCTTTCTGGCTCGTGTAGCTCCTTTACGATGTATCATAACATTACAACCAAAGTGATTTTCCATCGCCGCATAGTTGTGATGAATATTTACTTCATCAGAAAACAAAACATCACCATCAACCTCATAGAAAATATCCTTAACAATCTCAGCCATTAGATCTCTATTAGCTGCTGCAAATTGCAAACAGTATTCCATTTCTGAAAGATAACATATACCTACAGCAGTATCCATAGGCAAAAATGCCAACTCCCAGTTTTTTGGTACGGAACTATACCAATCAGCATTCAGCCTTTGAGCTATCTTATTATAATAGTCAGCCACTTTCTTACCTAGATTTCGTGAACCAGAATGAATCATAAACCATATAAAACCATCTTGGTCTCGTTGTATCTCAATAAAGTGATTACCTCCACCCAACGTGCCTACTTGTTTAGTAGCTGATTCATATTGTTCAGTACAAATTTTCATTTCACAGTTAGGTAAATCAGGAATAGGGTGAGGCTTATCATGATGTTTAAATCCTACAGGAATTCTCTTTCGAATGAATCCAAGAATAGTCTTTAACTGATCTATAGCAACCCCTTCGACACAAAGATTGGTCTTGACAGCTCTCATACCGCACCCTATATCCACACCAACAGCGTTAGGAATTACCACATCTTTAGTAGCAATAACTCCTCCAATAGGCATACCATATCCTTGATGGCAATCGCTCATAATAGAAATTCTATTAAATACAAATGGTAATTGTGCCAAATTGTCTATCTGCGACATAGCATTTTCTTCTATTTCTGAACACCAGCTAAAAACTGGTACTTTGTAATTTTCTTTTTTAATGACTTCCATTTTGTTCTCCATGTAGTTCCATATGGCAGTTAAAGCACATAAGGTCACACTTATCTAATTCTTTTTTTAATTTGTTCCAAGACCAATCAAGCATTTGTCCGACCTCCCCTTCTTTATCGGCTCTGTCTCTGTGATGAAACGTTAAAGCACAATTTGTTTTATCGTATCCGCATTTGATACATTCGCCACCAAGATACTTTACTGCTCTTGCTTTTCCATCTGACATTCTTTGCTTATGTTTTATTGTTAAACTTGGTCTTAGATTTTTTCTTATTTTTGAAAGATAAATCTTGAAACAATCAACACATTTCGTTCTATATTCTGGTTTCCCTGTTTGAGAAAAAGTGTAATTCCAACCATAATCTTTTGTTTCTCCACACATTTTACATACTCTTTCTATTGTTGACGGAATGGTTGATGAGTCAATTTCTTTTTTCCATTTTGCTCTTAAAGCGTTTCTTTTTAATAATGTTTCTGATGAGTTTTTCATATATCTCCTTTTACTCATTATATCACATTATTAAAATGTATGTCAACCCTGGTGAACATCAGGCATCAAAGCTACATGATGAAACAAAAATGGCAAGTTAGCCAAATTTCTAGCTTGGTCCAATGCTACATCTTCTGGAGATTCACACCAGCACTTTATGATAATTCGTTCTTCATCAAAATATCTCATATCAGTAGCTTACTCCACAACTTCTTATTTTAATATACTCATGGTTTTAACAATCCTAAATCTATAAGCTAATTAATACCTTACTCTGTCTCCTCTTCCTCTATCCACAACAACCAGCAACTATAGCATCTGTCCATGCCTTTAATTTAACTATCATAAGTCGGACAACAGAAGACGCTAGGGCATAAATCCTCTACATTGTAGAGTACCTACCACAAAACCATAATGGCCAATGGACACCTACAGCACTTAGAAGCAGTTATCGCGTCATTCTGTCATGGGGATCCGACACCCATTCTAAGTTTCGCCTCTATGTCTAATAAGAACATAGAGCATTGGCCAAAACATACAATTACTATTTAGTATGTGTATTTCTATCCTTTTATAATATAGATAAAACGAAAGAAAAAATCAAGCACTATTGTTATATTACTACTTCTTTAATTTATTATGAAAATAAACAAGAACATAACTTTCTATAGTAACTTGTTCATCATTACGATTATCTACAGATGCCCTACAATCATCTATGGTAACAGATACTTTATAAAAACACCATCCTCTCTTTTTATTTTGTTTCCAATCTTCCTTAGTAAATGTATAATCAAACCATAGCCAATTTATATTTTTATAGTAAGTAGTTACTTCATCCACATAAAGTTTATACTCATCATTTATTATGTCATATATATAGAAAGCAGGTTGCTCAGAAGAATTATATAATCTGATAGTATCTTCTACAAAATGACCAGAAAAAGATACATAATTATTTGTATCAAAATCTCTAGCATATAGTCGAATACACAGTGCCGCATTTACAGAATTCATATCTTTCTTATACACATGTAATACAAAAAGATTTTTGGCATTAAACTTACACTCTTCTGGAATTTGATTTAGCGTCCAGAGAGGTACCCAATCACCTATACCATCAATTTTTGTATACCCATAAAACCAAGAAATAGATGTAATATAATACATCTCAGCTTTAATTGGTGGACAACTAGAATAATTAGGAGCAGAAAGAACAGGGCTTGCTACCATCAGCAGCAAGAAAAGAGCAATCAACATAATCGACAAATTAATACTTTTCATAATAACCTCCAAGAATTTGTATTGGCTGATAATATACTTGCTAGCAAACAAATAAATTACCAGCCAAGTCTTTACCTATTGTTTTACTTTCAAAGAAACTATCTCTCCTCTAAGTTTTTCTATTTCTTCAGCTAATTTAAGTATTTCACTAACTAATGGAGACAAATCTCTACCAATAGTAGCATCTTCTGGTTCCATGCTATCTATAAAGATAAGAGTTTCTTCTTCATTATCATCAATTCTGATAAGAGCACTAGAATAATCATCTTTATAGCAACAACTATCTATTAGCACATTACGACTTTGTTTAATTGCTTCATTAACATCTATAACTTCATACTTCATTTTATTTTATACTTCCTTTCATTTACTTTTTTGGAATTCCTGGAGTAATCATCCAAATCCAACGATTAATATAATTAATACTTCCAGTTATTTTCTCATATTCAAAACGTAGGTTATATGTTTTATCATTTATCTTTTCAATTTTATCTACAGCAGTAAGAATAGTTTTACTTGCTTTTACATCTGGTGGTATATTAATAAACATACCTTTACCAGTATATTCTTCAAATACTTTTGCTTCATGTTCTGGATATTTATCTAACTCTATTTTAATGATTGGAAGTAATGACTCACAACGTTCTGTTGCTAAAGCAATCTGCTTAGTACATACATCTCTTTTTATACAACGACCAATTTGACTGGAGTAAATAGCCATCCAAATACTCATACTACCTATTAATAATATAGAGGCAAATACAACACACACAATATTACGCTCACTATAACTATAAACAGTATAGGTTTTATAGTTATCATTAGTATACTCATATCCAACTTTAGTATTATAGTTTCCTCCACGTATTCCACATACAAGTAGACATATACCAACAACTACAAACAATATAACTAACATATTATTATTTTCCTTTCTCTATTTTTTCCATTTATTAGTTTTAACAACTAACAGAGGTGTTGGACTTTCACCAACTACTGATCCTGATTAAAGTCTTTGATCAAAAGACCCAACATAACGAAAGGGGTACATTACAAATAAATGTAACTGATCAGTCTGCCTACCCTCCACAGGTACCATGATTACCTTGTAATCATCCAGCTATTTATCATTGATTTCTTTCGCTGGGTGTCAATCGCCACGGTGACCTCTGTTAGTTCAAGCCTTATTGCATATTTCACATAAATCATATGCCATAACCTACCCAAGACCTGAGAGGAGGTTGAATAAATTAAGTTTCTCTGCATGTGATTGGTCGTGGGCCTACAGTATCAGTAAAACAGCCCAATATGTCTTTCTGTGATTTACAGGCTATGAGGTAATAATCTCATTCAACCACCTGCACTGACTTCATTCTATCTCTCAATAGATACCAATCAAACTTAATTTATTCATATTTTTAATCAAATACCAACTTTTATTATACAAATATACTATTGAGGCACCAGTTGGCAAGTACTTTATTCACTTTTCTGCAGAACGAAAAGGCTAACAATAGCAAACCACAAAAAATAAAGAATGAAGACATTACATCTTCTAATGCATTTTTCTACCTCTTTTCTTCTATAAATATATTTTCTTTTCTATAGACAGCTAATTCAAAGTATAAGAAGAATCATCAGTATTAGTTACTTGACGATCTTTACACTCTTTACAGAGATGCTCTTGATCTATATCTGGCATATCTGCTGGATGTTCATTAATTTCTTTACCACAGTTATCACAAAAATACTTAATCATTTCTTTGTTCTCCTTGATAAAATTTTACCAATCATAATAACAACCAAAGACAAAAAACTAGAGGGTTCTGGTATGTTACTAGTATTATTACATACACAAATATTATCTAAGAAAAGAAGGTCATCTCCTGTGTTGTAACAACCAATCCAAATTCCATAAGGAATTTTGACATTGTTAACAACACCAGAGTAGGTTCTCCAGATTGAATCACTTGGAACAATAAATTCAGATTTCTGTCCATCAACTATAAAGTAAACCATACTTCTATAGTTTCCAATAGCGGCCATGGCTATAGAGAAAGTATAATCTCCAGGCTGTATTTGTTCACCATGTATCCAATCAAATCCACTAGGAATCTTTCGATCATCTGTATCACAAACAACAACAAAGTTACCATCAATATACTTGTAACTATCTGTAGTATATTCTAAAGCATAATCAGAAGATACGCGCATCCACTCAAATCCAGTCCAGGTCATATCCCAACCATGTGCTCTATTTTCATTACCATCATAAGGTTCTGCTATTTCAAAAGAAGGATTGTAAAGACTAACAAAATCCCCAGAAAGAGCACAACACATAGTAGATAACACTAAGCAAAGAAAAACAATTACGAAAATCAAAATAGAATACTTCATGTTATTTTTCCTTTCTATATACACCAACCATATTCATTCTACAGTTTATCTTTAAGATTAGATATTTCGCAAATTACTTCTTATTTGCATGTAACCAGTTACCAAACAAACACAAACGTACATAAAAAAATGGTGGACTCTCTCCTTTTAAAAAGGAAAGAATCCACCAAGGTCTAGAAAGGAGGAAGAACCATGCACGTACAAATTACTTTGTGCTTTCTTTCACAAAGATATAATTACTGTGCCAACTCAACCATAGAACATAACTCATTTATATATATTTTGGTTGACTCATCAACTGTTCTAAGCTCACGAGCAGTTTCTACAAAGCCATTGGCTAGTTGTACCATTGTATCAACAAAGCCAACACGCTTTCCACCAGTCTTTAAGGTATTTCTGCTTCTCATGCTCTTAGCAGGAAGCTTACCTACAAGTCCGCCATTTGTTTCAGCATGTTGTCTGTGTCTACCAACTCTAATTACACCTACAGGAAATACACCCAAACACTTAGGTTTTTTATCTGAAGAATAAACTTCAGCAGTAAGATTATCATTTTTATAGCTACCACATTCCTGGGCTGTTTTTATAATCCATTCTTTAGAAGGAGGATTATCTAAGTCAACTTCCAAGTTGCCTTTAACAGCAGCTATACGATTTAATACTAACGTAAGATGAGCAAACTCTAACGATTTATGCTTTTTAGTAGAAGCACTCATATCACATACAATATCTGCTCTTACTATACTACCATCAGCATAATGAATAGTAGGCATAGATGCATCAGGAAGAATAACAGCAACTCCTTTAAAGAGGTCTGCTTCAGATTGAAGTTTCATACCATCAGAAGGATTGTGATATTCAATTCCAAAATGTTCTCTATAGCTTGGTATCTCTCCACTCAAAGAGGGTTTCAACACTCTATCAATAGCCGCACTTTCGAATCTCCTATAAATAGGTTGATTCTTATAATCAAACTTATCATTTGATTTTGCGACTTCTGAATAAGGAACATTAGATTTAAGAGACTTAGATTGCCTCTTAGCTTTAGAAAAACTAGCTTTAGGAAGAACAGGACATCCATTTCTTCCAATAAATCTAAGCCCACCACGACAATTGATAAGACTATCAATATCATGGTTATGAATTACTTCCTGAAAAGAAGTAAGACTATTAGCGGCAGACTTACTTATAATAACACTATCATTAAGGTTCATATCCATACAAACAACATTCATTGCTGCCAGCGGAGGAAGAACATTTACTCCTTTAATGTGAACTGGAGGCAAGCTTGCTCCTACAATAGGAAGCACATGAGATAGTCCTTTTTGAACAGCATAACGATTCAAAGGACATAAATGTGCAAGTGGTTGAATACCTACTGCTAATGGATAGCCATGAATATCTACTCTATCAGCAGTTTTACCAGGATCACCAACATTAGTAGCAGCACATCGAGTAAGTTTTTTAGTTGTAAGCTCTTTAAAGAAACTCAATCGTCTAAGAGCCTCAGTTTCAGGACCGCTACTACCTTTTAACATAGGTAGCTGTTCACCATAAAGGCAAAAGGTATTACTTTGAACTACCTTTTCAAATTCAGTAGTTGGATTATCATCATTCCAAGAAACAGCTCCTTTATAGAGTTCATTTAACGCAACCATCATCAAATTACGAAGCATACTAAGAATTTCTTCATCAGAATTCTTGGCAAGAACTCTTATAATCTGACTAGCATATTCAGGCTTTTTTGTTATTCTTAGTATATACTTACCTACAGTATCTATAAACTGAGGAAGTAACTCAATACCACTATGCCCATCTTCATTGATAGGCTTATAGTCTATTACATATCCCTTTCTAAAAACAGGACATATACCACTAGGAAGTATAATCTTATCATCATATGTTGGAATTCTAACAACACACAATGGTTTATTAATAACACCAAAGAAAAATTCATTATTTACTTTAGTAATTTCAAACGACTCTTTTGAACAAGAAGAAATTACCATAGTATTATCTGCTGATATCATATAATTAACCTTCCTCTACTTTCTTTAGTGAACTTACAAGATTGTTAGTAAACCAGGACGCAACATCGTCTACTGGCACAATCTCTCTAAAGACAGTATTTAGTTTCTGTAATTTACTAAACTTACTTTTTAGCAGATGACAGATACTAAATGGAGTATTCACCATAGCAGCATCTCTTAAACTTTGCCCAGCAAGTGCTTGAACAACCTTACCATATACCTCCCCATTTAATCCCTCACTAGCAAGAATAGGACCAACTCTATCCCAAGTATATCCAGATTTTGCTGTAAGTAAAGAATACAATGTCTTTGCAGAAAACTTCTCTGCGTGTTTTTGATCAAAGCACAACTCAAGACTCTGGGTAGAAGCATCAAGCCACTCTTTATGAGTAACAGGAAGTTCCTCTCCTCTTGTCTTTAAATCTTCTAACCATGCATGTCCACAATAATGCATAATAGACAACGCACCTATCCAAAGCTTCTGATCCATCCTTCGTACCAGAAGAATATCTTCAGTAACATCATTAGAAGAAACAACATCTTCTTCTTCTTTTATTGAAGAAGAACTCTTCCACTTATTTGTATCTTCATCATATATTAATGAAGAAAAAGAAGAATCATCTATAAATTGATGATCTTTATATGTATATACAGTTCGCTTAGGTTTAACACCAAGAACCTTACTTACAAGATTATCATAATGTTTTCTACACTCAGCAACAGCTGCTGGATTCTTTAATAGATGAAAGTTAAGAGTATCTCCATCGTTGTCACCTTCAACGAGTTTCATAAAAGAAGATACATCATCAAATTCACCCATCAATGCAAACATATCTGCTGGAACATAAATACAGAAACTGTCTGCTTTAGATTGGCTTTTCATCTTTCTGAGCTTAATTCCTAATACATCTGTAGTAGGCCATCGAGACAAAAGACCATAACTTCCAGGATTAGCAATAGGAGCTAACTCTTCTATTTTGTCCTTAATCTTCTCTGCAGTTGAAGACTCAGGATTATCTCTCAAAAGAACAGAAAGTCTATTCCTTTCAGATGTTCTTCTATTAGAAGAATCATTATTAAGCTTACTAATTACTTTAGTACTAAGCCCAACTTCACCTATGTTAAGTGAACTTATAATACCTTTCTTATAATTCTCTGAAGTAAATGCATCTTCTCTTACATCTACTACAGCTACAAGAGCACCAGAATACTCTTGTCTTGGTCTTCCAAGCTTTTGATCAAGCTCTCTTCTTACAAGCTCAGCATATGTAGACGCCCAAATCTTAATTGAAGATCCAATCTTTTGTTTATCATCAAAAAGAATAGCATCTACTATCTTGTTAGAAGCAACAAGGATAGGAGTAAGGCGCTTTACACCAGCACCTATTGAATACAGATTAGTCCTAAGACTCCAAGGTATACAAATACTCTTGATCTTAGGTCCTCCTTTATATGCTATCCAACCTTCTCCATCAGAGGAAGAAGCACCAACATCTATACATACTGGCTTACCAGCAAATGCTGGATCAAGAATTGTACCAGAAAAAGACTTTTCAGCAACATCAGAGAAATCTAATCCTCCGATGATAGGAAACGCCGCAGTTACAAAACAACGATTTTCTTGTTCCATTGACTACTCCTTTATATTGTTAATTAGGATAAGTGTAGTAACGAACAACTTTCTTTCTATGTCTCCTTTCTTATAGTGTATGAAATAAATCTTGTATATGCTCAAATATAAACCTGGCTGTGTCACCACGCCAAATCATGACTCTAGCATTCTTACGCAATGGTATACCAGAAAAACCATTCAGCAAAACATCAAGCTCATCTCCATCTGCTACAAGTTCGAATACATCTTCAGTAAAGATATTTGGAAGCTCTTCACCAAAATGTAATATAACACTAAAAGCAATAGGCATAGAATGCTCTACTGACTTTTTTGCCGTATTCAAATAAAATATGGTTATCATGATTTTGCTGTTCCTTTCTTTTTTCTCCATATATTTTCTCTAAGTTCTTTAAGAATATATATGTCAGTTTCCCAATGAATCCAATAAGGACAATCAGAATCACCCATTGTAGTTATTGACTTAGAAGGATCAATATCTGAACCTATATTCAATAAACACTCTGCATTGTAATTGGGATTGTCTTCATTCATCACACATGCATAACAATGCCCACAGGTATTACAAGGATATGGAGTATTTGCCATGTCTAGTTACCTCGCTAGTTTTTCTAATGCATTAGCTATTCTGCATAAAATATATGTATCAACAAGTAATACACCAATAATAGGAAGTACAAAACACCATCACATTGGTCCAGGATCTACTGTGACTTCATTCATATCTAGAAAAAGAGGATAGGCAGCTACATATAAAATACATGCATGTAACTACCTATCTAATAGAGCATAAGCACTAAACTATTGTTACACTAGGCAACAATTGGCTGAGAATTAGTAAACGCAGCCCAGATTTTAGGAAGCTGACTACGAATCTCAATACCCAACGTCTCATTCAATGAAACACGAGGTTCTTGAGTCTTCGAATCCTTGAAGTGATTATACACTCCAACACGAAGCTCATCCCAACCATTGGGAAGCCACTTAAACTCCGTTTCGTTCTTCTCATTCAGAGCAGCATAACCAAGAGATAGACCATACGTACTCATCCTAATCATGATGTTGTTTACAGTAAACAACGGAGTAACAGCAGTAGCTGGATACTCAATAGCAACAAATGCTCCATTCATCAACGGAACACCATTCTCAAAAATGGGATTACCATCCTTGTCTTTGGCCTGATTTGGAGTAAAGAAGTACTTTACACCATTCTCATCAGTGTGAGATCTCTTCATTCGCATTATCATTGCATTCTGAAATCTGCTGATACCATCAGCTAGAATGCGCTCAGGCACATTAGGAGTTACAAACGTTACTGCTGCTCCAGAAACAACAGGAGGAAGAGAAGTTGTTACTTCCGTCGTTTTACTAGTAGCTTTCTTACCCATTTGATTTCACATACACCTTTCATAATTATACTTCTTACGATAAGTAGTCACGAGATGTACACTAATGATATGCACTAAAGAAATGTATTAGCATATAGAAAGCCTAAATACCATCAAGCAAATATATCACATCCTTTCTGTAATAAGAATAGTATTAATACCATAAACTATTAAGATAGGTTTTTATCTTAGCTTTCAAAGAATCACAAGGCATGTAGTATGTACTAGTACTACGATTGTAGTAATTTAGTTCACATAGTATATTATGTACTATTGACCTCAAATACATAAAATCACACCTATCAACATATATGTTGTTATTACGTATTTCTAAAACAAGAGGTACCTGATGTATACTAGCTTCTTGCTTTATACATTCATAAATCCTAACATCAGGAACATCTTTAGCATATAAAATCATAGTCTGAGATTCATCAGACTTAGTAGTTGTATCTTCTATCTCAGAAAAAATGTCAACAAGACATTTAATAATAGTAGGTTTTCCAATTGTAGTAAAACTATCAAAATTAGTAAACTTTAACTTAAGAATCTCACTACAAAGTTTACTAGTTAGATCATTTAATGCTTTTCTATCTTCAGCTTTGACATATATTGCTTTATTATTTACTGATGGATTACCATCAGCAGTAAAAGCAAAATCATGTATATATATCAATAGGCTGTTTCAACATAAGTTTTGAAATTTCTTGAATTATAGTATAGAATTCAGCACAAACTATTGTATGTGAATCAGAAGACTTTACTACATTTGTATGAAATATATAACCCTCTATTTTGGGTTTACTGCATTTCTTTGTATCTATAGAAACATCACTAATTGCCTTACATTCCATTTTTCTAATAGCCTTTTCTATTAGAGCCTCTAGTTCTCTAACTAGTTTCCTTAGCTCCCTGGCTTCTGTATTTACTTGTGTAAGTCTATTCCTTAAACCATAGCCATTTTCTTCTAGACACTCAGTAGATGCACATGAAGCATCATGACTACTTTCTATAACAACATCTCCAATAGTTACTTTAGACATTAGAATCATTCCTCCATTTTCTAAGACCGAGAGAGAGATAGTTTATATAGAACAATATCTACAATAGAGAAGCTAGAACAATCATAAACTTTAACGTGTAGGATATAAAGCAACAATAGAAAGAGAAGGAAAAACGTGCAAAGGAAGTTAAAACATACTTTCTTCCTAATTAGTTAATGCTACCAATCATTTCAACTGGAAGCCAATTAGCAATTAGCTTTCTATGGCATTTGGAATCAACAGAAGATTCCCAACAACAAAATGTCACTTCCTTTTCGTAAGGAAATAATTCACTAAGCACTATAGCAAGACCAATTGCTCTGTTCTCACTATATGTATATGTAACTTTTTCTACTTGACTTCGGAATAGAGAAACATACTCATTCCAATTCAACTTGCTCTCTTTATACCAATGTAACAAGTTAATACTTGGCTTAAGGACCTCTCCAAGTCTATAGTTAATATCTTGTATGTCTTGCATAGTCTCAAAGTCCTTTGGCTTAGATCGAGATATACTAACATACTTTACAGACTCAAAAGGATCTTGACAAGTTACTAACTTTTTATCAAGATCAAAGAAACATGCAGTATGTATTGTCAGATCAGTTCTGTATCTATTACTCATTACTTTCTTCCTTTGTTATTACTACATACTCTACAGAATAGCTTTCCATTACGAAAAGCCCAACCTTGCGTTTCAATTGCGCGAGTCTTTACTTCTTTAGAAGATTTATTAAGTTCCCCTTTTATATATGCTGAACAACCAACACTAGCGCAATAAATTGTAGTAGGAACACAACAAGTAAGTAGTTTGAATTCCATAACAATTCTCACTAAAACTCCTTATTGAGAGATTTATAAGCATCAACACAAAATGTAGGCAATTTCTGCTTTAGAGCTTCAACTACTGCTTCAACATTAAGACCATCGCCATAGTTATCTATAGCATGGGCAATACTATCCTTGTTGGCTTCTACAACTTGTCCCGATTGATTAGCTCGTATCACAGCCAACATCTTACCTAAATGTTGAGCACACACGTCCTTGTAAAACATCCAAATACGCTCATCGTAGATGCCTAACATATCTAACTGCATCAATGCTCCAAAGCCGCCAAAAGCGTCTTGTGGATCTATTATGCTGCCTTGTTCCAGTATTTGCATACAGACACTTAGCGCACCTGGATTACCATTAGACATTGCGATAACAGCATCCTTGATTGACATATCTAACTGAATTCTGGTATTGTTATTATTAAACATTAGTATACATACTCCTTTGAAGATTATCGAAAAGTGATAAAAAGATACAGAACTCAAACTCCTTTCTGGAGTATAACACATTCAAGAGAATCAATAGGAAGCTCTACTATAGCATCATCAGATAATACAGCAATAGTAACTACCTTACCTTTGGCGTTTATGTGAGTATCTAATACACTCACACGCTCACCATAGTTATCTCCGTAAACCACGGAACACACATCTCCACTTCCAATCTGGTTATTACTAAGCATGTTTATTCTCCTTTAATAGGTAATACTTTGAGCATATAGTGCATATTCTTTTCTCACCAATCATCTGCATTGTTCACCAATAGCTTCAGAAAGGTTTTCAAGTGTTTCTCTAGTCCTCTGTAGGAGATTGATTAGTGTACGTATATCATCACTAAACAATACATTTTTAGAAAACACAAGTTCATTCAGAATATCTACGTAGTCTTTGAACTCTTTACAATTAGCTCTTATCTTACTTCCCATTACTATATGCATTTCAATTCTCCTCCATAGTAAAATCTACTAAAACACTTACGTGTCAAATAGAAGGCTAAGCACACAAACAGAAAGCTGCGTGTGCAAAAGAAGTTAAATCTACTCCTCTTTAGAACATTTAGAACAACAAGAAGACACCTCCTTACAGTCGTAACACATAGGTCGCTTACAAAGTCTACAACGTGGAATACATGCCTTTGAACCTACTACCATTTCTACAAGCTCATCAGCAACAAAATGTTGAGAAGATTTGGTAAAATCCTCTTGTTGATCCACACCCAACACAAATGTATTTGCTTTCATCTAACATGAAAATGATTCTGCGCAGTTACGACAGTAATGAGATATGTCATAACATGTAGAACACATACAACGACTACAACCCTCACAAACCAATATGTATTTAGCATCAACATATGATTCTTTCTTACCAGGATATACTATTACTTGTTTGCAGTTAACACATGTTTCTCCTGATATCCGAGGCTGTCGCTTATTAAGCATTCCACCTCCACATCGTGCACATCGCGCATAGACATCATATAGTGGCTTTTCACATCTACAGGTCTTAGAATATATGTTTGACATGATAACCTTTACTCCTTTTCCAAACAAGCTTTACATGGAATCACCTCAAAAGGAAAGTCAACCTCAGAGAGATCCCCATCTAAGTCCTTAACTACGAAGAGAGTATGAAGGTAAATCTCAAGCCCGCACTTTGTACGAACGATATTACCCTCTTCTGATATTTGATGTACTCTTTCTTTTCTCATACCATATAATCTCCTTAAAAGTAACCGAAAAGATAGTAGAAAAGTAGTAAAAAACCTACAGAAAACTAGTAGAAAATATACACAAACACATGTGTATATATAAGTAATCAAGATAATGGCCGAAGGCCAAATAGTAAGATAAACAAACGCGCAAACAGCAACGCGTCCAGAGTCAATTAAATACCCCTGGCTACAGTTGTAACATCATAATACAAATGTAAGCACCTGTTTTTTACATATTTTACTCTCAATTACATATGTAGCATCCCTCTTCTATCTAATAACATAAATGTATATATCTAATTCTAAAACCACAATATATACTAGAGAAAAGAGAAAACAATAGATAAATACACTGCAGAGCGCGAGCCATAAGATAAATCTACACTCACACACACACACACACACACATAGGGGTTAGTGCGAAT